>LDZT01005385.1_pt1 | contig 132917 bp, 131 predicted proteins | sample 615521 | NCBI WGS metagenome assembly LDZT01 (sample SAMN03408292, study PRJNA278302) | terrestrial metagenome | isolation source: oil reservoir sample SB1 | place: USA: Alaska, North Slope, Schrader Bluff formation | collected 2011-09 | reverse complement strand
ACCGTCTCAACGTGCAACGATAGGCTCACCTCGATGTCTGGCCTGTATTTTTCGTTTTGTCCGTTCGTGGAAATAGGTCAATAGTGGATTTAATGGGTACTATCTGTTCGCGGGAACAAGTCAACAGATTTTGTCCGTTCGCGGGAATAAGTCAACATTATTGTTTTAGCTCTTAAACGTCAAAGAAAATCGTTATAAATTGCTCCCTATTTCACTCCCATAATTTTAATTGTTCTCTACGTAGACCGAGCCTACGATATCTCCTATAATCGCTCCGAGCATTATTTACGACCTCCTCGACGCTTCACATCCTTGCGGATTTCCTCAAAGCAAGTCTCGTCAACCGTTCCCGACTCGCGAAATGTCGCCACAGCACTTGCCATTACCTTAAAGTTCAGTTCCGTACCTTCGCTATCAGCAAGATAGTCAATTGCCCTGTCAGGAGCAATTCCATACCTCCCGGCGGTCTGAACCGCATCGATATTAGCCCCAAGGAAGATAAACTCCCAACCATACTTTTCTTTTTGCCGCTCAATCTGTGCTTTGATCTTTTCGGCAGTATATTCACGACTAGAGTTTTCCTCGCCATCTGTGATAATTACAAACATTACCTTTTCGGCGCGGTAATCTTCGGCAGTGTGCTTTTGAGCGTTACCAATTTTGTGAATCGTTCTGCCGATTGCATCAAGAAGTGCTGTCGATCCGCCAACCTGATATTCTTTGTCAGTAATCGGGCTGACTGCTTTAATGTCAATACGGTCATGGAGCAGCTCATAGTTGTTATCAAACAACACCGTTGTAATGTAGCACTCACCATCTACTGCCTTCTGCTTTGCGAGCATTGAATTGTAACCACCAATGGTGTCGGCTTCCAGTCCGCTCATTGAGCCGCTTTTGTCGAGAATAAATACCAGTTCAGTTAATCCCTTTTTCATTTTCGTAGCCTCCTAAGATTTATTGTAATCTTAGAATACTACTTTATTTGAAACTGACGGTCGCTTCGGAAGCGACAAATTACCTTTGAGAGGCAAAGCCCTCATATCTGGGTTCATATTTATAATGCATTATCCCCTCAATCAATTCCAAAGCAAAAACACCTAAGTCTGCATCAATGATTATGTCAATTCGTCGGCAATTCGTTTTAATCCAATTTTTTATATTTGAAGAAGAAATGTTTGAGCTGCTCATCTTACTATCCGAAAGCAGTGATTTTGCAAGTGTTGATGGTGCATTCAAACCATAATGTTGACTGCAGAATCTTGCATTACTCCTGTAATTTGCTTTTCCGATTTTTAGAAATTCATCACCGAGTAAAAACATGTATATTGCCATTTTCCCATCAGGTAATCGGGTAGGTGGAATGTGCGGCAAACCTACAGCACTTCATTGATCGCAAAAACATCGTACTTACCGTTTGCGATGAAGTACTCCACAATAACATCGAATTTGACGGCGTGAGATAGTGCATAGCCCGCTCGTTCCAAGAGGTCGTCGGTTTCGTCGAGAGATAATTTCAGTGCTACGGCAAGAGCAATAGCTGTGCGCTTGCTTGGCATATATCCTTTGTTGCTCCTGATCTTAGAGAATAATTTACGGTCAAGGTTGGCACGTTTGTATACTTCAACATCCGTCATTCCTTTGGCATCAATCAGACGCAGGAGCATCTGCGAGAATGGCTCATCAAGGTTGCCGACTAAATCATCAAGCGGGGCAGGAGCGCCAATAGGAGCGAGCATATCTTCAAGAATAGGCTCGTTGAATATACTAGCACACTCATCAGCTTCGGATATGGCTTGGCGTTCTACATCAAGCAGCTTCCGACGCTTTATTTGGTGTGTATCAACGTAATGCTCATCTATGTAGCTTTCGACTTCACCGAGCAGCTCGCGGCTTACAGTAAATGCCGATTTATCAAACACTACAAGTGTTATATCAATATCGTTGTTGATAAGAAAATCTTGAATTGTAGCAGTAGCCACTTGAAGGGCTTCGTCTTTTGGGTATCCGTAAATCCCGCTTGAAATCAATGGGAACGCAATACTTTCACATTTATTTTCGATGGCAAGCCGGAGCGACTCCATGTAGGCGGAACGTAGGAGCTTTTCACTCTGTTCGGCATTCTGATATCTATAAACGGGGCCTGCCGCGTGAATAACAAACTTAGCGGGCAGGTCGAATCCCGGAGTAATAACCGCCTCACCCGTCTTAATCGGGGCGAGTTTATCACAGGCAGCTTGAAGCTGTGCCGCTCCCGCCGCTTTGAAAATAGCTCCACAAACTCCACCGCCCATTTGCAGGTCGGTGTTGGCAGCGTTGACTATAGCGTCAACTTTCATTTTTGTTATGTCCTGACGGACGATGGTAAACGGCATCGCTTATCCCTCCATTCAATTGATTTATTGCATTTCAGCACACCTTCGCTATCAAATTGGCGATGCATTTATCTGCATTTCTTAGGTCAATAAAAACAACATCAACTTTAACATTATCATCTGACGCATACCGAAATTCACTTCTGCTTACGCTATCGGAATGTGGATAAAGCAATATGATGCCGTCTGCATCATATTTTTTACTGTAAGCATACATTTGGTACATATCAGATTGAGAGATGCCAAAGTTGCGAGAATTGTCAGAGAGGAGTTTCCACTTTGTATCCATAACGATCGTACGCCCGCCAAACTCTAGAACGATGTCAGGACGGAGTGCAAAAGCACGGGTAGGGCTGTCAAACAGGCTATATCTGGTATCTTGCGTCCGTAGGTTTGCGCCGTCACCGATGTGCCGACGAAACTTTGATGCTACAAAACTCTCAAAAATTTTCTCCATTGGAAACAAGAGCGCTAATGCGACCTCGCTTCCGGCAAAGGCGGTGAAGCTGTTGCCACGTAGGAAAACTCGGCACCAAGAAAGTGCCTTGTCATAGTGGCTCATGCTGCGGTCGCTTATACACTTTGAAAAATCTGCTTCGTAGCTTGCGGAACAGTCCACACCTTCAAAAAAGGTAAGCAAACGGACGGTGTTCCGTCGGTTGCGGTTATCCGTAGTCTGTTTCAAAAGAAAACGAAGTGTAGATTTAATTAACCGGTTCTCGGGCCGATTGATACTAAAGTCGTCGAAGCAAACAAAGAATCGGTCTTGATTAATCAGGTTGTGCTTAATGTTCTGCGAAGCCAGTAGTTTACCTTTATAGAACCGCTCATTGGCCTCGACAGGCGTATATGCTGCTTTCAACCCTTGTTTAGTCAGTATGGAGATTTCGTCGAGAAACATCTTGATAAAGATTTCGAGGAGGCTCAGCCGATCGGTGTGCAGGTGCGAGACGTTAAAATCCTTAAATGTCACATCTTTGAGTGTTTTTAACATCTCAAGAAAAATCCGTTTTGTATCACCATCAGAAATATCACCGCTTGCTATCTTTGGTAAAATTTCTATGACCGTCCCATCTGTCATTGTTATTAATCCTACATAGTTACGAGCGGTGATAATTTTACCTATACCACGGCGAGCAGACAAGGAGAGTAGTTCGACCGCCTCTGTCTCTGCGTCAGAGGTATTAGCGAGAATAAAAGATTCAAGGGCATCGAAGGTTTTTTCTGGTAAACTCTGATAACCACTAAGTGATACACCTCGCGTAAACCCTCCGTATTCAGTTATAGTATAGGACTTATTAGAGAAACGCATAGGCGTCGACCTCCCTGAACGCCGCACTGTTTATCTCGTAGTATTCTGGAAAGTCAATGTCGGCATTCCCGAAAAGCTTTATGGCATCAGCTTTTTTTACAATAAATCGCGTACTATCATCCGGCTTCTGGTTATCACCCAACACAAGTTGGATCTTCTCGTAATCATCGTAGAAGTATTCCTGTAAGAGCGGAATTATCTCATTCTCAAAGATCGTTGCAAGGCGTTCGATGCTTGGATCAGTTTTTAGTGATAGGAAATATGAGTGACCAATGGTATGTTCGCGATCGAGCAAAACGGTGATCCGTTTGTTAAGCGTATTAAGCATTTCAGCAATATCGATACCATCGACAAGAATATCCTTGAGTATCGCTGATTCTGGAAGCATCTCAACAAAACTGAATCGGCGGCGTAGTGCGGCATCAATTCGAGCAATAGAACGATCAGCGGTATTCATCGTACCTATAATATATACATTATCAGGTACACCGAACTTCTGACCTGAGTAAGGCAAAGAAGCTCTCAGTTGCTCGCTTGCCCCTATGCGTTTCGTCGGCTCGATGAGAGTTATTAGTTCACCGAATATTTTTGATATATTTCCTCGGTTAATCTCGTCAATAATAAAGACACGATTGGGAACTTTCACTGTTTGAGTGAACAGGCTAGGTTTTATTTTTTTCAATAACTGAAGCGTATCAGAAACGGATATTGACAACTTATACACTGACGGTTGCATCATTAGCTTTTCAGAGTTCAGTTCGTAGATATCTTCGTTGATGCCAGTAACAAGCCATTTTACCTTGCGCAGCCTTTTATAATGGGCATATTCATCGTGCCATTCGGGTTCACCTGTGATAACGCCAATAGCATCTATCGTTTTGTTCGAGTAACATGAAAGAACGATATCACCGATTTGCATTTTATAATAAAATGCGTTTAATATGTTTCTCCCGTTATCACCCTTTTCATAGGAGTCTGGCGGCGTTTCACCGTAGCTATCATATCCGATGCGAATATGGTTATTTGCGAAACACTCGGTACGAGTTGGGTTATCTCCCGTTCCTTCAAGCGAGACCTTCCACACGGTTGGATTCTTACCAATTCCTAAGTCGACACCTGCACCGCTCCCAACAGGCGCTCCTGCTTTGTCACAGAATGCCTTAAAAATCCCGTCATGAACCTCATATTCGATTTCACGACCAGATTCGGCTTTATCTTCCGACGAAACAACAGGGCGAATGCCCTCAATGAACTCCTCGTATCCGAACGACTGATGAAATGTCGTAAATGCAATGAGCCCATCTTCTTTGTACTTTAAATAGCGGGCAAACACTGAATCATAATTTTCTGCTTTCACATCAACGAAGGGTTTTTCCTCAATGATCGCAACTGCATACAGTATGGAGCTATATGTCTTGCCGGTGCCTGGTGTTCCATAAAGAATAAGGTTTTTAGGCGTTCTATAGTCGCTGAATTGCCCAACAGGCGTATTATTCGAAGCAATGGCTCCATCTGACACGACTGATGTACCCTTGCTTTGAAGGAAACTGAGGTAGTGTTTTATGCCACTCTTTAAATCATTTCTTTGGACAGACGATTCAATATCAAAAACAGCTTCCATCTTTGCGTAATCGCCGCCACTGGTTTGGAAATACCCATCGAGGCCTCCGTTCTCAATTGCGGCATTAAGTTCGTCGTAGACGGCAACAGCAAAGACTGCTCGTCCGTTCTTTAGCTTGGTTTTGCCAATAGCGGATGCATAGGAGTTTGCAGAATTAGGTGAGCCACCATTGTTTATATACCATTGTCTAAAGGCTGCTCGCTGCTTTTGTTCATCAGCATCTGAAGCTCCTCTTGAACCAGCCGACGTTTTGCCATCTTTCTGTGTCCACGCAGTATAAGATAACTCGGGAAATGTAAGGTTGGGAGACTGTTCACCAATTTTCGCCTTAAGCGTATCAAGAAAAGCCACATACTCATCTCCAGTACAGTTGCCGCTCGGGGCGGTTACCCCATATTTTGCAGAAACGTACGCTCGAGAATTACCATCAAGCGGCATAAAGATATTAGGTCTAATCCAGTATAGCCCCATAGTGATATAAGCTAGACCATTGCCACTAACGGCAATAGCCTTTTCGAAGGCCTTTTTAAACTCGTCGGTAAAACTATTTGTCTCAGCTACTTTTACTGCAAGAATAAATAACTCCCATATCTCATCAACACCTGCAAAGAATGACTTCCTGTTATCGAGAGTGGGAATACCAGCAAACTGCGTCGGAGTGGAAAGTTTAATATCAAACGTTTTGGCGAGAACTTTTGCTAGTACAGTGCGATTCGCATCTGTTGTACCACGATTCATAACGCCAATCACTGAGAATGGGTCAATCTGGTAATGCCGAGGCCCCCACCAGTCCTCACGCTCGAAATGTAGATATTTCATTAGTGGCTGTTCCGACGAGACCTTCTTCATCAGAGCAAAGAGTTCATCCCGCTTATCACTATATACAAGCAATTTATCGGCGAGTGCCTCATAAAACGGCACCCATTGATATGCATTATCCATGATTGTCACCCTCCTTAGTTATCAAACTTCGACCTATATTTTTGAGAGCCGCGCATGAACAAGCGGCAGCAATATTTTATCTACTTCTTTTCTGAATTCTTCGTCTTCTAGATACCGTTCGCAGAATTTAGTGTTCTCTGCCATACGGGAAAGTACAACATCCATAATATTGTTGTCATAGATTATTTTAAAGAGATCGAGCGGATTTTTGGCTCGAAGAACCATTTCCTCGTTGCTTGCCATATCCTGCACAAACTGCTCTAACACCTTATCCATCTCGGTAAAGTTGGTGCCAAGCCTCTCATTCAGTTTCTGGATAATCTCTGATAGCTTTTCTTTCTCATCTTCAAGAGGTAGCCCTGTGCCGGAGGTCTTACCGTATAATACTCCGTCCTCTTTCACAAGCTCAATAGTACCTTCATATGACTTTTGGAGGCGATAGTATTGCAATAATACTTCGTTATCGAGGTTCGGTGTTCTCTCACCAGTATCCCTCGGTAGCTTACGAATCAATGCCTTAGCGTAGGCATAGAACTTATGAAGTTTCTCGTCCCCAAGCTTGATAATATGTGTAAGAAATGAGTACAGGCGGATAAACTTTGCGAGTGCACCCTTGAAATCCATCTTGTCCTGTTCCTCTGTAAGAGCATTGTAGCGGTCAACGGCTGGATCAATAAAAGAGTTTAGCTTCGCTAAGTCGATATTTCCCTGATTTTTCGTTTCCTTAAAGAACACCTTTGCAAAGGCCTCAATTTCGCTATCCAGATAGATCATAAAGCTGTCAAGAACATTCTTGATATCGTAAATGGTGTTCGGATCGGTCGTTTCAGAAACGCCGGTCTCCTGATAATAGTCTTGAAACGCCTTTTCAATGTCCTCACGGGAATTTACGAAATCCAGAATAAAGGTTTCCGTCTTGCCTGGATAAGTGCGATTAACGCGGGAGAGCGTCTGCACAGCCTTTACACCGGACAGTTTCTTGTCTACATACATCGTATGTAGGAGCGGTTGGTCAAAGCCAGTTTGGTATTTCTCAGCTACAAGCAAAAGTTGATATTCAACCGAATCGAACTTCTCCACCGTTTCAGAATCGGGAAAATTATTAAGATTGGATTCTGTATATTCCTTCATCTCCCCGGTTACGTTGTCTTTAACCATGCCAGAAAACGCTACCAATACACCAAGATCCGTGTAACCCATCTTTTTGATGTATTTCTGGAACTCAAAATAATAACGCACTGCATGTAGCCGTGAGCCTGTCACAAGCATCGCTTTTGCCTTGCCACCAATTCGATGCTGAACCTGACTACGAAAATGTTCTATAATAACCTCGGTCTTTTGAGCAAGGTTGTGTGGGTGAAGCCCCATATATTTGCCAAGAGCTTTATTTGCCTGACCTTTCGAATAAACTGGATCATCAGCAACTTTCTTGCCGATCTGAAAATAAGTTTCATACGTTGTATAATTTTCGAGAACATTGAAAATGAAGCCTTCCTCGATAGCCTGCCGCATACTGTAAACATGGAATGGCTCCGGTTTTCCGTTAGCTGATTTTGTACCGAAGATCTCAAGCGTCTTTTGCTTAGGTGTGGCGGTAAATGCAAAGAATGAAAGATTCTGCTGCTGCCCATGTGTAGCCATTTCGGCTGCGATTTCCTCGTCGGTGTCCTTTTCCTCGGCTTCGGCTTTCGCTTCTTCAACGGCATATTCGTGCAGTTTCTTTTCGATAGCGTCTTCGCCTTGTGCAGAAATATCAGCCAAAACTTCTTTCAAGCGTTCGCTCGCTTTGCCTGTTTGAGAGGAATGTGCTTCGTCCACGATGATGGCAAATCGTCTACCTTCGGTTGCTACTCTCTGTACGTCGACAAACGGAAACTTCTGCAAAGTGCAGACAATGATTTTATCGCCCTTTTCGAGTGAAGTAGTTAGTTGTTTTGCATTCTTGTCGACACGCACGACCACACCCGGCTTGTGTTCCATATTATAAATATCACGCTGAAGCTGTTTGTCGAGAACGCGGCGATCAGTAATAACGATAATGCTATGGAATATTGATTCGTCGTTTGCATCGTGCAGGTTCGTCAAGTGGTGGGCAAGCCATGCGATGGAGTTCGATTTGCCCGAGCCCGCCGAATGTTGAATCAGATAGTTCTTGCCCGACCCGTTTTTGTAAACGTCGGCAACGAGTTTTCGCACAACATCCAGCTGATGATAGCGTGGGAATATCAGTTTCTCTTTACCTGTCTTCTCATCTTTCGTAAGTTGTACGAAACGGTGAAGTATGTCTAGGATACTATCCCTTTGAAGAACTTCTTTCCAAAGATATGACGTGCGATAGTCACCCGAAACAGGTGGGTTGCCCGCGCCTTTGTTATAACCCTTATTAAACGGAAGAAAAACTGTGTCCAGTTTTCTTAACCACGTTGTCATCCAAACTTCTTCAGTATCCACGGCAAAATGCACAATAGCCCGCTTCTTAAAAGCTAGCAACAGTTCACGCGGATTACGGTCATTTTGATACTGTGCGACAGCGTTCTTGTAGGTCTGTCCCGTGAGTGGGTTCTTCAGTTCCATAGTGATGATCGGGAGTCCGTTCAGGAAGATAACTGTGTCAATTGAGTTTTCGTTTGCGAGGCTGTATTTAACTTGCCGTGTTATCTGTAATACATTCTTTTCATACAAAGCTGTTGCGCTCTTGTTCATACCGCTACCTGGCTTGAAATATGCCATGCGGAGGGTCACGCCGAGGTCGGTGATACCGTGACGAAGCACATCAATCATGCCCCGGTTGTTCAGTTCGGCGTTCAGGCGTTTAAGAAATCCGTCCTCAGCATCTGCACCGTGGCGTTTTTCGAGAGCCGCCCACTCGTTCGGCTGCGTATCCTTAACGAAAGCAATAACTGCCTTTGTATCCATCGCAAATTCACGGCTGAACGAAGAGGGGGTTCCCTTGGTATATCGGTCGGTCTTTTTTGCTCCTTGCGTCAGCCAGTATTCTATTTCCTGTTCAAAGGTACGTTCCTTCGTATCGATTGCCATTTCTTATCCCTCCGTTACCTTGATTTTTCCAGTTACAGCATCATAAATCACGATTTGGCGGTATTGCTTCAGCTTTTCTATCTGAACTGTGATATCAGCTATTAAGCTTTCAATCTTAGTAGTTTTTTCATCTAGGTATGCCGCTATTTTCTTTTGTTCGCTTACAGGAGGTTGGGGCAGGCGCATATTCAAGAACTGGTCAGCCTGAAGCCTCCACCGTCCAAAATTTGAAACACCTTGTCCTAGACGATAGAAAATACGGTTCTTATAACACATCTGGAATAGGTATTTATAGTAGTTGTGACACTGCTCCTTGCCCGGCAGGAAACGAAACACCCTATAATCCGGACTGGTCACACCCTCAAATGGACTGCAATCTACCCAACCAGTCAGCAAATCCATAGAATTCATAGCGAAATCATTTACATTGACCACCTGATAATTAGCGTAGGACTCCGCCAACTGCCCATCATTTGATTCAATGTCTCTAATCTTTAAGCCGCGTTGTGTTATAGAAAGCACGTCGCGGTCTTCTTTGCCGTAAATACGTTTAACAATTTCGAACATCCACTTAATCTTCGTGGTTTCCCAGTGAGCAGGTGTGTCACCAATCCAGTCCACACCACTGTCTTTCATTGCCACCGACTTATTAAGTCCTTTAGTTACTGCCTCAGCTATAAGTTCCTGTTTGTAACGATCAAGCATCTCCACTTGCAGCTGGAGGTCAGCGAGGAGAGAGTCAATTTCGGCAGTGCGGCGGTCAAGGTACAAAACAATCCGAGCCTGCTCACTGCTGTTTGGGACAACAACAGGAAAATTCTTAAGTACAGGCAAACGAATAGAGTCTACCGTGGACTTTGCATTATGACGCTCAGCCTCATTGATGAAAAATTGTGCGAAAAAGTAGTACAGAAATTTCGCATTCATCTTCACATTATAAATGCAGTACACTCTTTGATGAAAATTGAATTTACCATCAATGTAGTGAACGATTTTACCTATGTCTCCATCTCCAGCAGTCAGGATCGCTTCTCCGTCATAGGCGTAATCGTTGATTCGTTCGATGTTTTTACTCCGAACGAAGAAGGGGTAAATGCCATCTATTTCTGCATCTACAGTATCACGATTTCCCGTCGTAATATCGGCGAGGAATTTTAAGCGAATGACAGCCCATTCTTTAGGAATCTTACCTAACCACACAACATTTGTTGTACGGTAATTTTCATATTGCTCCACGCTCACACCTCCCCGAATAGTTCAGCAATCGCCGACTGAATCTTCACACCCAGTGATTGGATGTCTCGGAGGGTATCCTCAGCATTTCCGAGTTCCGTATATTTATAGAAGTGACGAGTGAATGGAATCTCGTAGCCTTTTTTTGTCTTACTTTCATCCACCCACGCATCGGGAGCATAAGGTAGAACCTCACGCTTAATGTATTCTTCGATATCCTCTTTAAAAGGTATCTGCTCGGTATCGCGCAGATCAACATCCGGCTCGGGATTGCCTTTGGCATCGGTACAGATATCTGCTGTTTCATCCTTTTCGGACAATCCGGTAAGGATAGCCTTCAAGAGCGGAGTCTTCACATTGATTCCCGCTTTTTTGAATGCCTTCTGAAGCAACTTTGTGAATTCAGGGCGATTCTTATAAAGCTTTGTGCCGTCAAGCGTACTGATTGCGCTAATAATAGCTTCTTGCATTTTTTGCCCCTCAGCTACCTCACGGGCGATTTCCTCAGATTTTCGCTTGCGACTCGTGGCAAGGTTGGCAAACGCTTTCTGCTCACGAATGCGCTCAATACGTTCCGGTGATGCTTGAAAATTTAGACGGAGTGGACGCTCGACCGTCACTTTCCAGTAGGCGAAGTCATCCTCGTCGAATATTTTACAGTACTCGCCCTCCACGAAGTTGCCGTAGATACGAGTCAGCTCAGCAATATGCTCTTCGTTCAGCATCTTGCGCTTCTCACCAAGAGGTTTACGCATACGTTCAAAGAAAGATGTACCATCTATCAATTGTATTTTGCCTTTACGGATACCTTTCTTACGGTTGGTAACAATCCAAATGTAGGTCAGGATACCCGTGTTATAGAAAAGCTGGTCGGGCAATGCGATAATGGTTTCTAGCCAACCGTTTTCAATAATCCACTTGCGGATTTCGCTTTCACCGCTGCCTGCATCACCCGTGAATAGTGGCGAACCATTAAATACAATACCGATACGGCAACCGCCATCCTCGACGGGCATCATTTTGCTTATCATGTGCTGGAGGAACAACAAAGATCCGTCCGATACACGCGGTAGTCCTGCGCCGAAGCGTCCAGCATAACCTTTGTTTTCGCTTTCGTCGCGGATGAATTTCTCATACTTTTTCCATTCTACTCCAAACGGAGGATTGCAGAGCATATAGTGGAATTTCTCGTTTGGCAAAGCGTCTTCGGTAAAACTATTACCGAGGTGGATGTTCTCGTAGCCGTCGCCCTTAATCATCGTGTCAGACTTGCAAATGGCATAGGTTTTCTCGTTTAGTTCCTGCCCATAAACACGAATGATGGCGCGGTCATTTAATTCGGTAGCGTATTCAATGCCCGCCGAAAGCATCCCACCTGTACCTGCCGCTGGATCGTACAACTTCGCCATATAACCAGAGTCCTTTATTCTCTCCATATCAGGACAGAAAAGAATGCTGACCATTAGGCGAATAACTTCACGCGGAGTGAAATGTTCACCGGCAGTCTCGTTGGACATCTCAGAGAACTTTCGAATAAGTTCTTCGAATATATAGCCCATCTCGTTGTTGGAAACTACATCCGGATGGAGATCGATATCGTCCACAAATTTGCATACAATAAGCCAAAGCAAATTAGCTTTATCAAGCCGCGCTATCTGAGAATAAATATCAAAAGACTCTAGTATTGTACGGGCGTTTTCTGAGAAGCCTTTTATGTAGTCACGAAGGTTATCCGCAATATTGTCAGGGTCACCTTTCAGCTTGGCGAAAGTAAATTCGCTGGTGTTCCAGAAATTATATCCATTGGGTGTGCTTGGCGTTTGGGTTGCTCGTTTCAAAAATGGAGCCTTGTTTTTGTATTTGCAGGTCCGATCAACCTCTAGCACCGCATCTTTCGTAGGAGCTAAAACACTATCCAACCGGCACAGTACGGTAAAGGGTAAGATGACATCTCCGTACTCGCTCTGCTTATAATCACCGCGTAGTATGTCGGCAATTTTCCATATAAAATTCGATTTCTCGGAAATGTTAATATTCATTGATATCGACTCCTTTCTCGCATAGACGCAGATAGCGTTCATATGACATCACTATCGCTATTGGCTTGCCGTTCTTCTGGATGTATGCTGTCTTATCCGCTGCAACTAGCTCTCTTAACAAACGCGAGGACTGACCTCTATTGAATTCAGCGATATTAAAGTGATCCATAATCGGCACCTTGGGTGTCGTTTTTTTATCCGACATTCGAGTTCCTCCTCTGGACATAAAATCCCTATATTACCCATTATTTTAGCACAAACAGATTGTAATTACAATATGTTTTGTAAACTTAATATAAAAATTATTTTATGTTGTAAAAGTAATTACATTTTATAGTATAATCCGGGTATATCTTATCTCAAAAAAACATAAGTAAGAGATTAATAAAAGAAAATGTACGCTAATTCGCTTACACCTATTGACAAACATATATCACTCGGTGTATAATGTAATCATGTTAGCGAACATGCTGTGTTTGCGAACGTAATTACACTTTGAAAGGAGAGCCATAATGAACGAAAACGAACAGGTTTTTGGAAAATTTATAGAAGAAAGGCGTAAGGCTCTTGGTATCACTCTTCGAGGATTTGCTGCTGAATTAGACATTGCTCCCGCCTACATGAGCGACATTGAGAAAGGGCGTCGCTATCCGCCTGATAAAAAACTGGACGACATCGCTCGCATCCTAAAGCTGGAGGGGACAGAAAAAGATAAACTATTGGACTTGGCTGCCCTTACCCGTGTCAATACTGTATCGCCTGACTTGCCTGAATACATCATGGATAAAGACCTCGCACGCGTCGCTCTTCGCAGGGCTAAAGCTGGAAATCTTTCTGATGAAGGCTGGCAAGAAGTAATTGAACTGATCAACAAAAAGATTGGTGAAGAATAATGCGCCGAAGGGAGGAAGCCATTTGTATCACTATTATTCATCTGAACGGATCGAAAAGAAAGCCGAGGAAATTCTGATGAAGTATAAGGACGGCGTTTTACTGATGAAGCCACAGGCCATGGATGTTGATCATTTCGCTGAGTTTTACTGTAAAGCTACAATTGATTTTGCCAATCTGTCCGAGGACGGTCTCACCTTGGGTTTGACGTGCTTCAATGACGGAAAGCTTTTGGTTTGGGATGACGAGCATACAAAAGAATACCCAATTGATGTTAAGAAAGGATTTATATTTATAGATAAATCAATCCTCGAGTGCGAAGTCGAAGGTCGAGTACGCTTCACAATCATTCACGAATGCTCACACTATATTCTCCACCCACGCTTCTATTACAAAAGGCCGGGTGTTGATACACCACAAATCAAATGTACGGTTTATCATATCGAAGAATGGACTCAGCGACCGCCAATGACGGATGATGAAATTCGAGAATGGCAAGCCAATCGTCTTGGTGCTGCTCTGATTATGCCAGCACGGACTGTAAAAATGTTGATGTCGGAACGGCTCGGTGTAAATGAAGAGAATCTGAAACCAATCTATGTTTCTGATAAATTTATTCAAGGGATGGCTGATGTTTATCAGGTATCCAAATCTGCTATGCGAAACAGATTACGTGATTTAAACCTATTGCTTCAGTAAGAGCGGAGAACTCTGCCCTGTTGGTTCTCCGCATCTTTTTTACATATATGTTCGCATGTTAGCGAACATATACACATTGATTATATGAAAGAGGTGATGTTTTTGAACTTACAAAGAACAGCGGCCAAGCGAAAGAAAACCCATAAACGATCATTTGCCCACCAACGTCTACCTTGCCCAGCTTGCCACTTCGAACGACTTATTGATACAGGGCAGCACATACGATCGTTGACATTTATCGAGGGGCAGGAAGGATATTTGGATGCCGATTACTACGCCAAATGCCCGAATCCCAAGTGCAAATCCGAAATCGGCATCCGGAAAATTGAATAGCACAATTTGTACTTAAACAGAGCACGACGCAAATGCCGCTAATGGCGGCAGATATTAAAAATGACGGACGAGCCTGACAAGTAGCTTTATAGCTATGCGTTAAGGTTCGTCCTTTTTGATTGCTATAAATGCTTGTTCAGGCTCCGGAAGGAGCTATGAATAATGAAGATTCAATGGAAATTCGCAGACGGAACCACATCAAAAGTTGAAGTCAACGAGGAAATCGGGAGCTACATAACAGCATCACGACGCGAGGATAGCAATCTCGCCCGCAAGGAGCGCTACCACTGCTATTCGCTCGATGCTATCGATTATGAGGGACCCGAGTATGCGACAGACACTACACCCGAAACTGAATTGATACGCGAGGAAAATAGCGTTCGAATCAACACTGCGCTGGACAAGCTTTCGGAAACGCAGAAGCGCCGCTTATTAATGTTAGCGGATGGCTTGTCAGTAAATGAGATTGCCCGTATCGAAGGCGTCGCCCCAAACGCTGCGTGGAAATCAATCGAAGGCGCAAAGAAAAAATTTATAAAGCATTTTTAGAATTGGGTGTATAAAACACTCGCCTTTTCTCCGTATACCGAGGGACACATCTACACCGTCCCTCGGAAAGGACAGAGATAAAAATGAAGCACAATTTGAAGATCAGCGTTTCGAAGAAGCCCACCGAGGGCGGTGTTGTTAGATGCCGACGTGTGTCAATGCGCGAACGACTACTTCGGCATTTCTTCGGTGAAAAGCGCCGTGTTATGGTAATCGTGCCAGGCGACAGCGTCGAGTGTGTGTCTATTACGGAAGTGCCGGACGGAGGTGACATTGCCGATGAGAAATGACAATGCGCCAATGCTGACAATGCCAATTAAGGTCAAGCCCTATGCTCATCAGATCACAGCATTCAACTTTGTCTGTAGGAAATTCGGACTTCTGCCGGAAAGCGCGTATTCGCCAACTGGCTACGGAGCCGCGCTTCTCATGGAAATGGGTACCGGAAAAACTCTCACGACGATAGCAGTCGAAGGCGCTTTGTATCATGCCGGACGCATCCGCAGGGTGCTGGTAGTATCGCCGCTTTCAGTTACGGGCGTATGGAAAGACGAACACGATGCATACGCGGATTTTGATTACACGCTCGCTGTCCTCAAGGGGAGTGGCGAAAAAAAGCTCGATACTCTCTGGCATATGACCGGTCAGCCTCTTCAGATAGTCGTTGTGAACTACGAATCGGCATGGCGGATGGAACGCAAACTTGCAGCATGGAAGCCTGACCTTATCATCGCCGACGAAGGGCACAAAATCAAGACGCACAATATCGCCGCTTCTAAGGCAATGCACCGGTTAGGATCAGTGGCAAAATACCGGCTACTCTTAACGGGGACGCCTGTGACGAACAAGGCAATCGACATATTCAGCCAGTACAAGTTTCTCGACCCACGTATCTTCGGACAGAGTTTTTACAGCTTCAGAAACCACTTCTTTTTTATGACCGGCTACGGCAACCATACACCCGTTTTGAAAAAGAGTATGGAGGATGAGCTTACTCGTCGTATGCACTCCATCGCATTTCGTGCAACAAAAAAGGATTGCCTTGACCTGCCGGAAACGACATACATTATCCGCAAAGTAGAACTGGAGCCGAAGGCAATGAAACTGTATCAGAGTCTTGTCAAAGAAAGTTATGCCGAGCTGTCTGACGGCGAGGTCACCATCACAAATGTACTGACAAAGCTCCTTCGTCTGTCCCAGCTTACGGGCGGTTTCATTGGCAGTGATGAAAGCAGCGCTACTGAACAGGTTAGTAAAGCAAAACTGGACGTGCTGGAGGATATCATCGATTCGGCTTTGGAGGAGAACCGCAAGCTCGTCATTATCGCCCGTTTTGTACCGGAACTGGATGCCATCTGCGCCATGCTTGAGAAAAAACGCATCAATTATTCGCTAATCAAAGGCGGTGTAAAAGACCGCGACGAGCAGGTCGCAAGATTTCAAAATGACCCTGATGTTCCCATATTTGTTGGACAGGTAGCGACCGCAGGGCTGGGTATCACGCTTACAGCAGCAAGCACAATGGTGTTTTACTCTCTTGATTACTCGATGTCGAATTTTGAGCAATGTAAAGCCCGCATTCATCGCGCTGGTCAGCGTATGCCATGTACATACATCTATCTCACCGCGCAAGGTACAGTCGACGAAAAAGTACTGAAAGCATTGAAAAACAAGGCAAACCTCGCCAAGACGCTGGTTGATGATTATCGCTACGGCAACAACCCATTTATTTAATGAAGGAGATTTTCACTATGGACAATCCAGAAAAAATGTTTGAGCTCGCAGATAGGCTTAAAGCCCTGCGCGATGAGAAAAAGGAAATTGAGCAAAGCCTCAAGGACATTAATGCCGAACTGGAGGAAGTCGACGCTGTACTGGCACAGCTCATGACTGATACCGAAACACAGAATTTCACCCGCTCCGGTACTATGTTCTGCCTTACCAACACCACTCGTGCATCAGCGATGGCCGACCGCAAAGAGGATTTGTTCGAAGCACTTCGTGCCGAGGGTTATGGCGGGTTGATTTACGAAACCGTCAACGCCAACAGCTTATCGGCTTTTGTCAGAGAACAGATATCAGAAAACGATGACGTTTTACCCGATTGGCTTAATGGTCTGGTCAATGTATTTGAAAAAACCACTGTGGGTGTCCGCAAAGCGACCCGCAAATAAGAACCTGACCCACTTGCCAAATCAAAGATTTGGAGTGGGTACCCCAGAACCTTGTTACTCGCAAGGCTCGTAATAATGAAAGGATGAAAATACCATGAAAAATAACGAAAATAAGGCTCTTACCACCAAGAACAGTGCGTTTATGGCACTAAAGGACTTTAACTTAAACGATGCGCTCACCGAGGAGCTTTCCGGTTTATCCGGCAGTTTTGAACGCATTAAAATTCCCGCCGCCGGTATGACGGTATTTGAAATCCCTGGTGAAAATCCTGACAACCCCGAAACCGTTAAGGAATTTTCGGCAGTTATCCTGCATCACCACCCGCTGTATGCCTACTATACGGACAAATACACCGGCGGATCTAATCCCCCTGATTGTGGCAGCTTTGACGGCATCACCGGTGTAGGCAATCCCGGCGGAGATTGCTCCAAGTGTCCGTTTAACAAATTCGGTTCCGGCGAGAACGGAGCGAAAGCCTGTAAAAACCGTCGCCGTATTTATCTGCTCCGGGAGGGCGAGATTTTTCCGATGATCCTCTCTCTTCCGACCGGATCGCTTAAGGACTTTACTCGCTACATTATGCGGCTGCTCTCCAAAGGCAAAAAATCTAACGCGGTAGTTACTAAATTCACCCTGAAAAAGGCAACCAACAACAGCGGTATCGCATATTCACAAGCGCAGTTCTCGATCGATCGTGATTTAACGGGTGAGGAATTCGCTCTTATTTCAGGACTTACCGAGCAGGTCAAAGCTTTCTCCGTTCGTGTCGGCTACGACAACGAATCTTCAGTTGATGTAGCTGCAAATGTTGACCCCGAAACCGGCGAAATTATTGAGCCACTCGCCTAAAGAATAAAGCCGCAGGTCGGGTGGTTATGTACTACCCGGCCTCCAGCGGCAGATTGGAGCAATTTATGGATTACAACATTACCTATACAACTAAAGAAATACACGATTATATCAGCGGTTGGGGCGTCGTTGCGTTTGACTTTGAGACAGCGCCGGACGATGAATGGCGCGACGAGCCGAAGGCAGCACTTGACGCGCACAAGGCACACATTGTTGGCATAAGCCTTTCGGTCAAAGAGGACAGCGCTGTGTACATACCCCTCTCACATAAGGTTGGAACTAATGCCATTGACCCCACTGGTGTGGCGGAATACCTGAGAGAAGCCCTGTTTGAAAATCCAAGGGTGGTCAAGGTGGCGCACAACCTTTCATTTGAGGCGATATTCCTGTATGCATTAGGTATCGTCGTATGCGAGCCTTGTTATGATACCATCGCGGCAGCGCAACTGACGCTTAAGAGTAAATTTGATTTTCGCAACCTGTCGGACAGCGGTTTAAAGCTGCTTTCGACGTCACTATTCGGTGCGGATATGCGGGATTTTGCAACTGTAACGGCAGGACGTCTTTTTGATGAGATGGATCCAGCGGATAAAGAAACCCTTCGTTATGCTTGTGCCGATAGTGACTACACCCTACGGCTATATCACAAATTCAACAACTGGTTTGCCAAAAACCTGCCCCATCACAGAGAAATCGTAGAGCGCGTTGAGTCGCCGACTTCTGTTTATTGCGGCATTATGAAATATAACGGTGTTCCTATGGATGTGGAGACAATGTTGAAAAGACAAAAGGAAGCCGAGGAAAAGCTCATTGCCCTGCGCGCCGAAATCGGCGAGATGACCGGCGGCGTGGACATCGGAGCAAATGCATCTACATCAGCGTTCAAGAAGTATCTCTTTAGTGACCTTGGTCTTCCGGTACTGAAAACAACAGAAAAACACCAGGAGGCGGCGGACGATGCGACAATGATAATACTCGCCGAATATTGCCGAGACAAGCGTCCGGAGCTTGTTCGCCTGTTTGAACTGGTACAGGTATACCGTAAATGGGGCAAATTGAAAAGCACTTACATTGACGGGTACTTAACACATATCAATACGGCGACAGGGCGAATCCATCCCGACCTCATGCCCCTGGGTACAGAAACCGGGCGTTTTGCGTCGCGTAACCCGAACTTACAAAACTGTCCGCGCAAAGATAATGACCCGGTTGGTGTGCGCAATTTTATCGTAGCACCTGAGGGCAACTTGATTGTCTCATTAGATTTTTCCCAGATAGAATTACGCGTCGGTGCTTTCTATTGCCGTGATGAGCGGATGCTTCAAACCTATCGAACCGGCGGTGATATTCATGCAGCTACTACCTCGGTCATTTTCCGTATTCCGTTCGAAACGGCGGCGGATAAGAATGAACCGCATTACAAGGAGCGTCGCACTATCGCAAAGAACTGCAACTTCGGTGTGTTTTACGGGCTATTTCCGAGTGGGCTGCAAAAAACGCTGAAGTTCAAGGCGGGGCTCGATATGTCCAAGAAACAATGTGCAGGGATCATCGACAACCTGAAAAACGGATATCCTCGCTTGACCGAATGGCAGGACGAAACAAAGAAACGAGCCGCCATTACGCTATATGCGGAGACATGGCTCGGCCGCCGCAGGTACATTGTCGGCATCCTTTCTACCGACTGGAGCAAGCGCTCTTTTGCGGAACGCTGTGCCATGAACACCCCCATTCAAGGTACCGCCGCTGATATCATCAAGCTGGCAATGGGACGAATAGTCAAAGGTATCAAAGAACGCCCGTGGCTTAAGCCTTTTTTACAAATCCACGATGAGCTGGTATTTGAAATCCCAGCAGACAAGCTCGATGAAGCAGTCTCTTTTGTTAAAACTTGCATGGAAGAGACGCCCTTTACTGATTTCGATGTGCCGATCATCGCTGAGGCCGCATACGGCATAAATTTCGGCGATCTGGTTGAAATGGAGGGTGCGTGATGTGGATAGATAAATATAATTCTGAAGGTTATTACGACCCAACGACATACAAAGCCATGCGCATGGTACTGCGCGATGAGTTAAAGCGTCGCTATGGTACAGGATACCGCCCTCTTGTATTCATTTGTTCACCATTCGCCGGGGATATAAAAGCAAATACCGAGCGTGCAAAAAACTATTGCCGCTTCGCTGTAGAGCAATATGCAATTCCGCTCGCACCACATCTGCTCTACCCACAGTTTATGGATGAGCACGATCCAGACAGCCGTAAGCTCGGTCTATTCTTCGGGCGTGTCCTGCTCGGAAAATGCCAGGAGTTGTGGGTTTTTGGTGATACCGTATCCGAAGGCATGAGCTACGAAATACGCAAAGCACAGAAACACAACATGCTGATTCGGTATTTTACGGAAGACTGTGAGGTGAAAACAATATGACCTATCCAAAAGAGCTGATGGAACGAAAGCAATGGGTCAACTGGCGGCTCATCCCCGATAAGGATGGAGGCAAGGATAAAAAGATGCCGTTTAACCCGGTGTCAGGCAAGGGTGCTGCATCCAATAACCCGGCGACATGGACGGATTATGCAACTGCCGCCGATGCAGTGGAGCGTTATGGTTTTACGGGTGTGGGCTTTATGTTCTCTAAGGACGATGATTTTGTGGGTGTAGACATTGATCATTGTTATGACCCCGAAACAAAGACATTTAACGATACGGCGAAGGCTATCATCGATAGGCAACCGACATACATGGAGTTTTCGCCCTCCGGCACCGGTGTGCATCTTTTTTATAGAGGTAAAATACCCGGTAGCGGCAATAAGAATACCAAGACCGGTGTGGAAATGTACGAGCACACACGGTATTTCACAATGACCGGAAATAAGCTGGACGGTGCAACTGACATCATCGCCGTAGATAACGGTACACTCAAGTGGATTCACGAAACATATATCCGTCCTCCCAAAAGAAAAAAGAAAAGATCGCAAAAGAATACATCCGTTCAGCTTACAGACGATGACCTTTTAGAGCTTGCAAAGAATGCCGAAAACGGCGAGGCATTTACGAAGCTCTGGGAAGGTGAGTGGCAAGAGAACTACGCCAGTCAGTCCGAAGCGGACATGGCACTCTGCTGCAAGCTTGCGTTCTGGTCTGGAAAGAACAAGGAGCAGATGGATAGGCTCTTTCGGCAAAGCGGCCTGTTCCGTGAAAAATGGGATAAGCGGCATCATGCCAGCGGAGCAACCTATGGTGAAGAAACGCTGTCAAAGGCCTGTGACATCACCGAAGATGTATACGCTCCCGGTGGTGACGCAGCTGTATTTGAGTATAAGGGACAATATTACCGCAAGAGAATCGACAACATCTATCTGCTTACAAACTTTGTGTTTATGCCGGTTGAAATGATTGTTGCCGATGAGGAAACACAACTTACTGCTGACCTCGTAACCGTGCGCGGTGAGACATACCGTTTGACCTTCATGACAACGGATTTTGCCAACCAGCAGAAATTCAAAAACGCACTCAACAAGCGCACCATTGCTCTAAGCTACACCGGCTCTGATGGTGATTTAGAACTGCTAAAAGCATATATCTCCGAATTAGACTGGCCTGTAAAAAAAGGCGTTAAGGCCATGGGTGTCTACGAGCATGAAAAAGAGATGGTATTTGTTTCAATGGACGGTGCGGTTGACGCAAATGGTACAGCTGTCGATGACATCATTCAATTGGAAAAGTACCGCAGCATTGACAGTACTATTCTGTCTGCAAAGCCCTTAACGGCACCCCAGCTTCAGAAATTAGGCGAAAAATTGATGTCCTACAACGAACCTGCAAAAACGGTTTCCATATTATCATGGATATGTGGTTGCTTCATAAAAGAACATCTCCGGAAAAGGAACGTGAAGTTCCCTCATCTTATGCTCATCGGCGAAGCAGGCAGCGGTAAAAGCAATACGCTGGAGCGGGTTATTATGCCCGTCTTTTCAAGAGCAAAAATTATCGCAGCCGGTCAGACAACAGCTTTTACCCTGATGAAAGATGCGGCATCATCTAATGTCATTCCGATGGCGCTGGATGAATTCAAGCCGTCAAAGATTGACAAATATCGACTTGATGCGCTGTTGAACCATTTTCGTAACAGCTATGACGGGCAAGAAGGTATTCGCGGACGCGCCGACCAAAGCATTGTAAGTTATGAGCTTCTCGCCCCGCTTGTGGTCGCCGGTGAGGAATCGGCAGATGAAGCTGCAATCAGGGAACGCAGCATCGAGCTTTTGTTTTCTAAAAAAGATCTGAAACCCGTAGGATATCGCACGACTTTTCAGGAGTTATGCAGCTGCACTGATTTGCTCGGTAGCTTCGGGCATAGTTTATTGAATATCGCACTGAAAACAACTATAAACGAATGCTATTCATGGTATGAGGAAGCGCTTGGATGCTTCAGCAAGGAGCTTCCGTCGCGTATCGTTAATAACCTTGCCTGTATGGTAACCGGTTTGCGGCTGCTCGAAAAGCTATGCAAGTCGCTCGGTCTGACTTGGCATGAGGCACTCCCATATAACCTTGAACACTGCACAAATTACATCGAATTTGCGGCAAAGGAATATTTGCTTGATGGCGGCTTGAGTAATAAAAGCGTGGTCGAGCAGACGCTTGAAATCATGTCGCGCATGGGGCTGGATCCAAAAAGTGAATACACCCTCTGCGATGGTGACACCGTGTTGGCGCTTCGGCTCAATCCCGTATACGACAAATATACTAAATACCGCAAGGATTACGCCGTTGTCGGCGAAACACTGACCTACGCGCAATTCAAAAAGCAACTGGCTCACTCGGATTATTTTCTTGAAAGCAATGTGCAAAAACGCATCGGATCAGAAAATCGGCGTGTTTGGACACTCAATTATGAGCTGTTGAAGGCTCGATGTGATGTGTCCGGCTTTGAGATCACAGAGATAGAACCGCTATGAGCAGTGTAAATGTAACCTCACAGGCCAAAACGCAACTTCCCGAAGTAGAAAAGTTACAAGAAAAGTTACGCCCAAAAACCGCTATATACAAGCACAATTTGATTTTTCTTATCTTTTGTAACTTTGTAACTTCTAAAATTAAGGGTATACACGCGAGCACAACAATTCCCCATACGCGAGCGCGTGTGTGCGTGCAAATATATGCACACCTATATATTTTCAGGTTACGAGGTTACAAGCTGCAAATAAGTTACAAGGAGGATCATGTGTCTGAAAAAGAAATCGTATCTAAAATCCTTCGCTATTTAAAAACCGTGCCGAAGTGCTTCGCTTGGAAAGAGCATGGCGGAATATACGGCACAGCGGGTATCCCGGATATCATTGCCTGTATTGATGGCAAGTTTTACGCATTTGAAGTAAAAACACCGGTCGGCAAAACAACAAAACTGCAAGAGGCAACTATTCGTAAAATCCTCGCCTGTGGCGGCACCGCTTCGGTAGTCCGTTCGGTTGACGAGGTGCGAGCTGTTATTAACGGCTCCCTGCAATGATTATGAAAACAACGCATCCGTGCTTTACATATACAATGCTAACAATGCGACACTGCTTCTTCAAAAAATAAAGTTTAGGAGCGTGTCACATATGATTGACAATTATAATAATCTGGCTAACGCCATCATTCTTCAGGCGGTCAAAGATTACCGCAAGGCGTTGCGTACTCTTTCTATGAATCCCAACAACCGTTCAGCGCAGTATGAGCGCAGGCGTATTGAACAGTTCTTCCGTTCCGGCTGGTTTGGGGTGCTGACGAGCATCGATCCGGAAATGCTCATCACCAAGCTGAAAGCTGAGGTGACGGCATGACTGTTAAAGCATATCTCGGGCAGGCATATAGGCTCGACCAGCGTATAAATTCCAAGCTGGAGCAGATTGCTTCGCTAAATGAACTGGCTACGAAATGCACCTACACCCTAACGGGCATGCCTCGCAATCCAAATCGTAGTACATCAACGATGGCCGATGCTGTGGCAAAGATTATCGACCTGCAAGCGGAAATCAACCGTGACATCAATCGGCTCGTTGACCTGAAGCGCGAGATAGTCAGGCTCATCAAAACCGTGGATAACACAGAGCATCAGACGCTTCTGGAGCTGCGCTACCTCTGCTTCAAGACTTGGGAGCAGATAGCTGTTGATATGGGCTATAATGTGCGCCATGTATACCGACTTCACGATGAAGCAATAGAAAACATTACAGTTCCGCAAACTCAGCAGTAAATGTCACTGTTTGTCAGGTACTCCTTTGTGATAGTATATACTTAGGAAACCAGAATCCAACAGAGCCTCGAGGGAAAATCCCCCGGGGCTTTTGTTATGCCCAAGGAGGTGACCCTATGCCAAAGAAACCAAAGCGGCCGTGTCGATACCCCAGTTGTCCAAAACTGACGGATGGTTTGTATTGTGTGGAACATCAACGGCAGGCAACGCGCCACTATAATCATTTCCAGCGCGAGCCTGAAACCAACAAAAGATATGGTCGTGCATGGAAACGCATACGCGACCGTTACACCAAGGCTCACCCGCTATGTGAGGAGTGTAAAAAAGCTGACCGCTTAGCCCCCGCTGAAGAGGTACATCATATTCTCCCGCTCAGTCACGGAGGAACAAATGATGTGAGTAATCTCATGTCGCTGTGCAAGTCGTGTCACTCACGCATTACTGCCGAGAGCGGCGACCGGTGGGGGCACTAAAATCTCTAGAACTTTTTAAAGCGGACAGCGGCGTGGGGCTTCGTGCGAGAAATCGCAGTTTCAAACGGCTAATATCCCCCCACCGGAAAGGAGTGTGATGAATATGGCAAAGGACGGCACCAACAGAGGCGGTGCAAGAATCGGCTCAGGGCAAAAAAAGAAAGCCCTCGCCGACAAAATTTTAGATGGCAATCCCGGTAATCGGAAGTTGACCATCATGGACTTTACAGACATGACGGAGCTTACCGGAGAATCAATGCCAAAACCAAGAGGCTATCTTACCGCAAAACAGAAAGACGGTTCCACAACACTGGCGGTGGAAATTTTCAACAATACATGGCAATGGCTCAAAGAGCGGGGGTGCGCACAATTAGTAACCACTCAGCTTATAGAACAATACGCTCAGAGTGTAGCACGGTGGATCCAGTGCGAGCAGGCAATCAGCGAGTTTGGCTTTCTTGCTAAGCACCCCACCACCGGCAATGCTATTCCGTCCCCCTATGTTTCAATGTCTCAAAACTTCATGAAACAGGCCAACAACATCTGGTTTCAAATTTATCAGGTGGTACGGGAAAACTGCACAACAGAATATCGCGGTGTAACACCTCAAGACGATGCAATGGAAAAGCTGCTCAATGCTCGTCGGGGCGCACTATAATAAACGGAGGAATGTGAAATGACAACTTACAAAACAGCAGAAAGTGTATGCAAAGGCCATCCGGATAAGCTCTGCGATCTGATTGCCGACAATATCTTGGATGCTTGTCTCAGAAAGGACAGAGCTTCTCGTGTAGCTTGCGAGGTTATGGCGACTAAGGGCAAAATTATCGTAGCGGGCGAAATCACCTGTAGCGAAAAAGTGGATATTCGGTTTATCGTGCGAAATGTCCTGCGCGAGGTCGGGTATAATCCTTGGAAGTTTACTGTGTTCGTATTCGTTCATCGACAGAGTGCGGATATTGCAGCCGGTGTGGATATGGCAATTGAAGCGCGAAACGGCGTATGCGATCCTTATGGTTCTGTCGGCGCCGGTGATCAAGGCACAGTATACGGGTATGCAACAAAGGAAACGCGTGAGTATTTGCCCTTGCCGCTGGTACTCTCGCATCGTATTGTCAAGCGCATTGATGAATGCCGCGAGGGTAAGCTCATCAAAGGCATTCTGCCGGACGGCAAGTGTCAGGTTACGGTCGAATATGAAGATGGTAAACCCAAACGTGTGAAAGCTGTGGTGATTTCTGTCCAGCATGATGAGAATAAAACACAGGAGCAGCTGCGCACGGATATTATGAATAATGTCTTGTGGCAGTGCTTTGAGGATTTCCCCATTGACGATGATACCGAAATACTCATTAACCCCAGCGGACGATTCGTCGATGGAGGCCCTACTGCTGATACAGGGCTGACAGGCAGAAAAATCATGGTGGATACTTACGGAGGGCTTGCATCTCATGGCGGCGGAGCGCTTAGCGGCAAAGATCCAACGAAGGTTGACCGCAGCGGCGCATATATGGCAAGGTACATCGCGAAGAACATTGTATGGAGTGACTTGGCTGAAAGATGCGAGGTCGCTCTTTCTTATGCAATCGGCAAAGCAAGTCCCGTAGCAGTGGCGGTCACTTCATTTGGAACAAGCAAGCTGACAGACGAGCAGCTCACCATGATTGTGCAGGAGGTCTTTAATCTGCGCCCCGCCGCCATCATCGAAAAGCTGCGTTTGCGAACCGCGTTTTATGAAAGCACGGCGGCATATGGTCATTTCAATTCCTGCCTCTTTCCGTGGGAAAATGTAGATTGCTATAAGGAGCTAAGAAAGGCGGCAGAGAAGTATGCTGATTGAAAAGATTCCCGCGGCAAAGCTCAATCCAGCCGCATATAACCCGCGAAAAGACCTGAAGCCAGGTGACAAGGAATACGAAAAACTCAAGCGCTCGATTGCAGAGTTCGGTTATGTGGAACCGGTCATCTGGAATAAGGCCACAGGTAACGTGGTCGGCGGTCACCAGCGGTTGAAAGTGTTACTCGACCTTGGTGTAACAGAAATCGACTGCGTTATCGTGGAGCTTGATGACAAACGCGAAAAGGCACTTAACCTTGCACTTAATAAAATACAGGGCGATTGGGACGAAGCAAAGCTGGCATCGCTCATGGCAGAGTTTGACGCATCTACCTTTGATGTATCCCTCACAGGCTTCGATGCCGACGAGGTGGATGCGCTCTTAAATAAGTTTTACTCGAAGGATGCCATACAGGATGACTTCGACGTAGACAAAGAAAAGGAAACCATTGAAAGCGCCGGCGAAACTCGGACACATACAGGAGATATCTGGCTGCTTGGACAACATCGACTTTTATGCGGTGACAGCACCAGCGAGGTGGATTTCGACCGCTTGATGGACGGCGCTCACGCCCAGTGCGCGGTTACCTCTCCTCCATACGGCGTCGGAAAAGAATATGAAAAGGCCGGGATTGAACCGTGGTTTGAAACTATGCGACCCGCTATAAAGAACATCTGTAAAAACGCAGATATCGTCTGTTGGAACATCGGAGACCTATATGCCACAGGTACCCAGTTTATTGAACCAACCGAAATGTATAGCATTGGGCTATTTAGTGACAACGGCTTTCGTCCTATCTGGATTCGCATATGGAAAAAGCAGGGCATGAATTTCGGAAATTCGCCCTATCACCTTGTGACGAATAAACCGGTGCAGCAGTACGAATATATCACAGCGCTGGCTGCGCAGGAAACTGAAGAATATAACGACCAAGAGTTTGCCTGGGTTTCGGCATTCGCCGGTCATTCCTATAAGTTTGTGAAGCGGCTCACCAAGGATGAGCGTAAAAAATGGGGCTATGCCGGTATTTGGGAAATATCTACCGTGCGAGCCAACAAAGATCACCCAGCAATGTTTCCTGTCGAGCTGCCGTGGCGATGTATTAAAATGCATTCTGACCGCGGCGGTGTTGTACTGGAGCCTTTCGCGGGTTGTGGAACGACGCTCATCGCCTGTGAACAGACCGAACGCAGGTGTTACGCGATGGAGATTTCTCCGCTCTATTGCGATCTCATCGTAAAACGCTGGGAAACATTCACCGGCGAGGCTGCCGTAAAACTGGAGGCATGATATGGACATTCAAAAATTATCAATAGAAAAGCTGAATCCTGCAGCATACAATCCGCGTAAAGACCTCAAGCCCGGCGATCCTGAATATGAAAAGCTGCGCCGCTCCATCGAGGAATTCGGTTATGTTGAGCCCATCATCTGGAACAAGCGCACGGGCAACATTGTCGGCGGACATCAGCGGTACAAGGTGCTGGTGGCACTCGGATATACTGATGTAGACTGCGTGGTACTGGATATCGACGAGCAAAAGGAAAAAGCCTTAAATGTGGCGCTCAACAAGATATCAGGCGAGTTCGACATCCCGCTTTTAACCGATCTCTTAAAGGACATCGGTGCAAGTGGATTTGATGTATCGCTTACGGCATTCGATGCCGCCGAGATTGATGCGTTGTTCAAGGATAGCGTAATCGGAGGCATTAAAGAGGATGATTTTGACGAGCCATTACCTGAAACACCCATTTCTAAGCATGGTGATATCTGGCTGCTTGGACGGCATCGCCTAATCTGCGGCGATGCTACAAAAGCGGAAACATATAAAAAGCTGCTGGACGGCCAGCAAGCAAATCTCGTGATTACAGATCCGCCATACAACGTGGACTATAAAGGCACTGCGGGAAAACTTAAGAATGACAATATGGAAAGCGCTAATTTCCACGACTTCCTGCTTTCGGCTTATCGGTGTATGTATGACGCGCTCGTAGACGGTGGCGGCATTTATGTTTTCCATGCCGATCGTGAGACCGTCAATTTCAGAACAGCATTTACCGAAGCAGGCTTCTTCTGTCATCAGACTTGTATATGGATAAAGAATACACCAGTCTTGGGGCGCTGCGATTATCAATACAACCATGAGCCTGTTCTCGTGGGCTGGAAGCCAACAGCCGGTCACAACTGGTACGCCGACCGTAAACAGCGCACGACATGGAATTTTAACCGGCCCAGCAAGAGTAAATATCATCCTACTATGAAACCGGTAGCGTTGTGCGCATATCCGATTATGAACAGTTCACTAACAAACAATATCGTGCTTGACCCCTTCGGCGGTAGTGGCAGTACTCTCATTGCATGTGAACAGACGGGGCGCATTTGCTATACGATCGAGTTGGATGAGCGTTATGCCGATGTTATCGTAAAACGGTACATAGAGCAAAAAGGCTCGGATACCGACGTTTACCTAATGCGTGATACACAAAAAACTGCATATAGAGATGTCAAAAAGTCTGTGGAATAACGCTTGCTATTCTACAGATTTTATGGCTCTATATGACCTGCGTAGAACGCAGAAAGGTGGTAAATGCAATGGAACATAACACATTTGAAGTCCGGTATAACGTTACCGGCGACGAGCGCAAGCGTCTCGTTCGGGCAATGGGCGACATTTTGGAAGCTGAGCCTAAATACTTGGGTGCACCGAGTTTCGCTTACGAGATTGGTTATTTCACTGTTGATAAAATCGGTACCGTTGCCTTTGATAGTCGTGCTGACAGCGAGGAAATCGAAAAGCTCATCGAGCGACTGCATGAATTGGGCTTTGAAGCAGAAAAGGTCAGCAGTGACACTAATGATGGCGACGAGCTTGTTATTGAGATGCCGCTGACAGACTTCACTCCTGAAAAACTTGATAACCTTGTTAAACTGGTCGCTGCAAAGGAATCGCTTCTCAAGGCAGCATTAGGTGCTGAAGATTTGCCCATTCAGCAGACAGAAAACACACTTCGATTCCCGTGGTTCAAAGGATGCTTAGACAGCGATTCGGTTCACGCTTATACCACACTCATTTCAAAGCTCTGTGAAACGGCAAAGGAAAAGCAGCGAGTCAGTACCAAGAAGCGTGAGGTTGATAATCCCAAATACGCAATGCGGTGCTGGCTCCTCTCTCTCGGCTTTATTGGTGACGAATACAAGGTTAGCAGAAAAATCCTGCTGAAAAACCTCCACGGCAGTAGCGCATTCAAAACTCCGAAAGGTGGTACAGATGATGAGCAATAGATTTCCTACAAGGGAAGCCGTCGAACGTATCCGCGCTCAATATCCCGTCGGGTGCCGTGTGGAACTGTTAAAAATGGATGACATACAAGCTCCTCCTATTGGCACTAAAGGCACTGTCACGGGTGTGGATGACATTGGAAGCATAATGGTTTCGTGGGATAACGGCAGCTCACTTCATGTCGTTTATGGTGAGGATTTCTGCAGGAAGCTGGAGGAAACACGCGATGGACAGTAAAGTTAAAGAACAAATTCTCGCCGTCCGAGATACCGGACTAACCAATATGTTCGATACCCGCACCGTTCAGCACATTGCCCACGAAATGGACTTCCTTGAACTGGTTACTTTTCTTGAGGAAAACAAGGACAAATACGTCCGCTTTATCCTCACGGGTGAGGAATAACGCTGTAAACTACACAGTTTCTACAGCAATAACAGCCTAAAAATTCGTGTAGTTTATGACCGTATTTATCGCATAATTGACTGGATATAGTGTGTTTTTAGAGTTAATATGTCACTACCGAAAGGGGAAACACACTAAACGGAGGGCAATAACATGACAAACCAACTTCACCTGAACCAGACGGTTCGCAACCTCGGCATCCTCGCCAAGATCGTCGGCTTCCATGGAGTCACGGGCGACCCGATACTCCGCCCGCTTTGGAACGACGGCACCAAGTGGCTCGTAAGCGCAACCATGTGCGAGCCGGTCGATGAGAATCCCGCCGAGGTCTGGCGGCACAAAACGGTCTTGTGAACCTCGACTAAGCCGAACCTCAAAAGAAAGGAGAAAAAACATGGACTACCGAAAACTCATCAGCGAGCAGCTTGGCGACGGATACACTTTCGTGAAGGCTTACAACGCTTTTGAAAACGGAGAGTTGCGGATTATCGCCAAGGACGCGCAGGGTTGCGAACACCGCTACATTCTAGTGGACGGCGAACTAACGGAAAAACCCTAACCTAAAATCGAAAACAGCCGAGAACACCCCGAAAGGGGCTGTCTCTCGTACAGACAGTTTTAGAAGGCTTGCCTGTGGCAGGTCATTTTTTATGCCATTTTGAAAGGAGGCGGCTGATATACGAAAACTCAAGAAATACACACCAACTCGTTTTATGGCGAAGGATTCCGTATACTGCAAGGAAGCCGCCGACTATGCTGTCGCTTTCATTCAAGCTTTGCGTCATACCAGCGGCATATGGGACGGTCGGCCTTTTGAACTTATAGATTGGCAGGAACAGATCATTCGAGATGTATTTGGTGTTCTAAAGCCAAACGGATACCGTCAGTTTAATACAGCATATATCGAAATACCAAAAAAGAATGGAAAGTCAGAGCTTGCTGCAGCAGTTGCGCTTTTATTGACTTGTGGCGATGGCGAACAGCGCGCTAAGGTATATAGCTGTGCTTCGGATAAGAACCAAGCAAAGATCGTGTTTGAGGTTGCTGTGGCAATGGTGCGCAAATCACCAGCATTAACAAAGCGGGTTAAGATTACTGAATCGACCAAGACCCTTGTATATATGCCCACGGAGAGTACTTATCAGGTGCTCTCCGCGGACGTGGCGAATAAGCATGGATTCAATACCCACGGTGTTATTTTCGATGAATTGCATACGCAGCCTAATAGAAAGCTCTTTGACGTTATGACCAAAGGCAGCGGAGATGCCCGAATGCAGCCACTATATTTTTTGATTACCACTGCCGGAGACAACACGAACTCCATCTGTTATGAAGTGCATCAAAAAGCACTGGATATACTTTCGGGACGCAAGACGGATCCAACATTTTATCCTGTCATCTTTGGGGCTGCGGAAACGGATGACTGGACGGATCCAAAGGTATGGAAAAAAGCAAACCCTTCCCTTGGTATCACAATAGGGATCGACAAGGTAAAGGCGGCTTGTGAGAGTGCAAAGCAAAATCCGGCCGAGGAGAACAGCTTCCGGCAACTCCGGCTGAACCAGTGGGTAAAACAGTCTGTACGCTGGATGCCAATGGATAAATGGGATAAGTGTGCGTTTAAGGTAGATCCCGAATCGCTCGAAGGCCGCGTCTGCTATGGTGGGCTTGACCTCTCCTCTTCCACTGATATCACAGCCTTCGTGCTGGTCTTTCCACCGGTGGATGAGGATGATAAATACACTGTTTTGCCGTTTTTCTGGATGCCGGAGGACAACATTGATTTACGTGTTCGACGTGATCATGTAAATTATGATTTATGGCAGAAGCAGGGTTTCCTCAAAACTACTGAAGGCAATGTTGTGCATTATGGATTCATCGAAGCCTTTATCGAGGAACTCGGTACAAAATATAACATCCGTGAAATTGCCTTTGACCGCTGGGGTGCTGTGCAGATGGTGCAGAATCTCGAGGGCCTTGGTTTTACAGTTGTGCCCTTCGGTCAGGGCTTTAAGGATATGTCTCCGCCCACAAAAGAATTGATGAAACTGACGCTGGAACAGAAGATTGCTCATGGCGGACATCCTGTTCTTCGGTGGATGATGGACAATATCTTCATCCGCACCGACCCAGCGGGCAATATTAAGGCAGATAAAGAAAAGTCGACTGAAAAAATCGATGGCGCTGTGGCAACGATTATGGCACTCGACCGTGCGATTCGTTGCGGAAACGACAATGGCGAGAGTGTTTATGATAAACGCGGTCTGCTTATTTTTTAGCAAAGGAGAGTGATGACTATGGGAATCTTACAAGGAATATTCAGGGCACGTGACAAACCTAAAAACGCACTTGGCGGCAGCCGCTACAGCTTCTTTTTCGGAAACACAAGTGCTGGAAAGCCGGTTAACGAGCATACAGCAATGCAGATGACAGCCGTCTATTCTTGCGTGAGGATACTGTCTGAAACATTGGCGGGGCTGCCGCTTCATGTGTACAGATATAATGATTCGGGCGGCAAAGAGAAATATTTGAAGCACCCTTTATATAAACTGCTCCATGATGAGCCGAACCCTGAGATGACTTCATTTGCGTTCCGGGAAACGCTGATGAGTCATCTCTTGTTATGGGGCAATGCTTACGCACAGATTATCCGAAATGCCCGTGGTGAGGTTCTCGCCCTCTATCCCCTTATGCCGAACAAAATGACAGTCGACCGCGACAGCAAAGGTCGCTTGTTTTACCTTTACACCCGCACAAGTGAAGATACTCCTACTCTTGGCGATGACAGCCAGGTCTATCTCACGCCGTCCGAAGTTCTGCATATTCCGGGACTGGGCTTTGACGGACTTATTGGCTACTCACCGATAGCTATGGCGAAAAATGCAGTGGGACTTGCCATCGCGACCGAAGAATACGGCGCGAAGTTTTTCGCAAACGGAGCCGCACCGGGCGGTGTGCTTGAACACCCCGGCACCATAAAGGACCCGCAAAAGGTCAAGGATAGCTGGAATGCCGCCTACCAAGGCTCGCAAAATGCGCACCGTGTGGCCGTTCTCGAGGAAGGCATGAAGTATCAGCCTATAGGCATCTCCCCCGAGCAGGCGCAGTTTTTGGAAACGCGGAAATTTCAGATAAACGAAATCGCCCGTATTTTCAGAGTACCGCCCCACATGCTTGCCGATTTGGAGAAATCCTCCTTCAGCAACATCGAGCAGCAGTCGCTTGAGTTTGTAAAGTACACGCTCGACCCGTGGGTAGTGCGCTGGGAGCAATCCATGTGCCGTGCATTGCTTACGGAAAGCGAAAAGCCGACTGTTTTCATTAAGTTTAATGTGGACGGCTTGCTTCGAGGCGACTATGTGTCCCGCATGAATGGATACGCAACTGCAAGGCAGAACGGATGGATGAGCGCAAACGATATCCGTGAGCTTGAAAACCTAAACCGCATTCCGGCGGAACTTGGGGGCGATCTTTACCTCATCAACGGCGCGATGACAAAATTACAGGACGCTGGCGCGTTCGCAAATTCTACAAGATTGGAGGAAACCGAATGAAGAAATTTTGGAACTGGGTGCGGGATGAAGAGTCAGGCACCCGAACGCTATACCTCGACGGCGTGATTGCAGAAGAGTCCTGGTTTGATGATGATATCACCCCTAAGGCTTTCAAAGCTGATTTGGATGCCGGTGAGGGTGATATTGTTATTTGGCTCAACTCTCCCGGAGGTGACTGTGTCGCTGCAAGTCAGATTTATGCAATGCTCATGGACTATAAAGGCAAGGTCACAGTCAAGATCGACGGCATTGCCGCATCAGCGGCGAGTGTCGTGGCGATGGCGGGAACTGAGGTGTTGATGGCTCCTACCGCTCTCATGATGGTGCATAACCCGCTGACAATTGCTATCGGCGACAGCGAGGAAATGCAGAAAGCTATTGCCATGCTCTCGGAAGTCAAGGAAAGCATCATCAATGCCTATGAAATCAAGACCGGGCAGTCCCGCGCTAAGCTCTCCCACCTCATGGATGCCGAAACATGGCTAAATGCCAACAAAGCAATAGAACTCGGCTTTGCAGACGGTATTCTGGAGGATGAGAAAAAGCGTGTGCAAGCAGAGGATGTCACATACGCTTTCAGCCGTCGGGCTGTAACAAACTCCTTGCTGAACAAGGTTAAACCTAAATTGTCAAAACAGAAAACCAGCACCCCTATTGATGTCGCCAAAGCCACTCCTGTGGAATGGCTTGAGAAGCGGCTTTCTTTACTTCAACACTAAATTTTGAGGAGGAATAACACATGAGTAAAATTCTTGAACTGCGCGAAAAGCGCGCAAAAGCGTGGGAAGCCGCTAAGGCTTTTCTTGATGCCAAGCGGGGCGCGGACGGTATGGTATCGGCCGAGGATACCGCTACCTACGACAAAATGGAAGCCGATGTTGTGGCACTCGGCAAGGAAATTGAACGGCTCGAAAAACAAGAAGCCATTGACCGCGAGCTTTCAAAGCCGCTCAACACACCTCTCACAACCAAACCTGCTGTACCCGGTGCAGACGCAAAAACAGGCAGAGCCTCAGATGAGTATAAGAAGGCATTCTGGAATGTAATGCGTTCTAAAAATCCGCATTACGACGTAGTGAACGCTCTGCAGATAGGAAGCGACAGTGAAGGCGGTTATCTTGTACCGGATGAATTTGAACGCACACTCGTACAAGCTTTGGAAGAAGAAAATATCTTCCGTAAGCTGGCGAAGATCATTCAGACATCCAGCGGTGACCGCAAAATACCGGTGGTGACCACACACGGTTCCGCTTCTTGGCTCGACGAAGAAGAACTCTATCCCGAAAGCGATGAGGTTTTCGGTCAGACATCTATCGGAGCATACAAACTCGGTACCTTCATCAAGGTGTCCGATGAGCTGCTCAACGACTCGGTCTTCGACCTGCAGAGCTATATCAGCACCGAATTTGCCCGCCGTATCGGATCTAAGGAAGAGGAAGCCTTCTTTGTGGGCGACGGCTCGGGTAAACCCACGGGTATTTTCGCTGCGGTGGGAGGCGCACAGCTTGGAGTTACGGCAGCAAGTGCAACCGCAATTACTGTGGATGAGGTTCTCGACCTCTTCTATTCCTTGAAATCTCCTTACCGTAAGAAGGCTGTATTCGTGATGAACGACTCCACGGTTAAGGCAATTCGCAAACTAAAGGACGGTCAGGGTCAATACCTGTGGCAGCCTTCGTTGACCGCAGGCACCCCCGACACCATCCTGAACCGCCCCGTCTACACCTCGTCATATGTACCGGCAATTGAAGCGGGCGCTAAGACCATTGCATTTGGAGATTTCGGCTACTATTGGATTGCTGATAGACAGGGACGCTCCTTCAAGCGCTTGAACGAGCTGTTCGCTACAACAGGTCAGGTGGGCTTTATGGCCACTCAGCGTGTGGACGGAAAATTGATTCTGCTGGAGGCCATCAAGGTTCTCCAGCAAAAAGCGTAACGGAGGTGCGACATGGGTTACAACACAAAGAACTACACCGAACAAGGCGGTGAAAAAACTGTTATCGGCGGAACGCTTGAAATTAAGGAGGGAGCCTCGGTAACGGGGCTTCCTTCTGCACCGAATCAAGCCGCAAGTACTGCTACAAATGTTGCCGGACTCAAGGACGACCTCAACGCGCTGCTTTTGAAATTGAAGGACACCGGATTGATGAAACCCGATACATGGAATGTCTCAGTTGCTAATGTCACCACTGCTCTGAGCGAAGATATGACAGCCAATCAAGACAAAGTCGAATCCATCACTATCGAGGACAATGTCATTACAGTCACTGTTCCGGTTGACGGGCTAATTGCGTATGAAAGCTCGACCCCCGCACAAGGAACCCACAAATGGGTTGCCATCCTCATAACCACAGGACTTCCTGCCATCACGGCAGTTAAGTATAACGGTAGTCAGCTGACCTCAGCCGATGCAGATGAAGCTGCTGCTGTCGGCGGGCAGGCCGGAGATGTTGTGATGTGGCTGAAGTGCGACGAAATCGTAAATCAGCCGAAGTCGTTCACTCTCTGGTCATCCGGTTATCCCGAAGCCGCATTCACTGTTGTCATCGCGGAACCGGAAACAGAAGAATAAGGAAAGGACGGTGGCGGAATGACGCTGATTGAAAAAGTAAAGGCAAATCTTATTCTTGAGCATACGGCGGACGATGAACTCCTGCAGATGTACATCACCGCCGCCGTATCCTATGCCGAAAGCTATCAGCACCTTCCGGAGAAATTCTACAAGGACCATCCTATGCCGCCTACCACAGAGCAGGCCGTCATTATGCTGTCGTCCCATTTTTATGAGAGCCGGGACGGCAGCACCGGCGGCTTTTTCGCCGACAACGTTCAGGCCGGACAGCAGGTATGGAATACGGTCAACCTTCTTCTTAAACTTGACCGGGATTGGAAGGTGTGAGCATGAGTTTTGGAAAAATAAACACATTCATCGATATTATCTCAACCGACCCCACGAAGGATGCTGACGGTTTTGTTAGTCATGGTGATACTGCTCTTGCGTCAGTCAGGGCATATTTTGAGCAGAAAAACTCTACGGAAAAGTGGCGTAACATGGCACAATCAGATGAAGTGAATGCCTTGTTCCGTCTCCGCACGATTCCCGGACTTGCTCTTCACAACCGCCATGTTATCGTCTGCGAGGGCAAACGCTACAACATATACTCGGTTGAAAATGTAAAGGGCCGAGGAATGTATCTTGAAGTATTGGCGGTGAGCGCTGATGGCTAAGGTCGATTTCAAGATGCCAGAGGAATTCCTGCTCAAAGTGTCAAGATTGGCTGAAAAGACCGATGAGATAATACCGAAGGTTCTTGAAGCCGGTGCCGAAGTCGTATATGACAAGGTAAAAAGCAATCTTTCCTCTGTGGTCGGTAAAAACACAAAGGTTAAGAGCCGCTCCACCGGAGAACTTGAATCTGCGCTTGGTGTATCTCCGGCAAAGCAGGACAGAAACGGTAATTTCAACGTGAAAATAGGCTTTGCAGAGCCGCGCTCTGACGGCGGCAGTAATGCCAAACTTGCCAACATCCTCGAATACGGAAAGCATGGCCAGCCTCCGAAGCCTTTTCTGAAACCTGCCAAAAGCAGTTCAAGAGGTGCTTGCATTGAGGCTATGACCAATAAGCTGGAAAGTGAGATTGAGAAGCTATGAGCATATTATCTGAACTGAACACACTGTTTGAAGCCGCAAATATCCCTGTCGAAACAGGCGTCTTCAGCGGAGTAGCTCCTGATGAATACCTGGTACTGACCCCGCTTACTGACACCTTTGCCGTTTACGGAGATAATAAGCCGCTGGCGGATGTAAGCGAAGTCAGAATCTCGCTGTTCAGTAAAAACAACTATTTACAAAGAAAGAATCAGCTTGTGAGGATGCTCCTCCAAGCTGATTTTGTTATTACCGACCGCCGGTATATCGGACACGAGGATGACACCGGCTATCACCACTACGCCATCGATGTGGCGAAAGAATACGAAACGGAGGAAATTTAACATGGCTACAATTGGGCTTGATAAACTCTACTACGCACCAATCACCGAAGCGCCTACTACGGGTTACGAAACCTACGGCGCTCCGGTAATGCTAGCAAAGGCAATCTCAGCTGAACTATCAATCGAACTTGCGGAAGCGACACTTTGGGCGGACGACGGTGCCGCCGAAATTATCAAGGAATTCAAGAACGGCAAACTGACCCTTGGTGTGGACGACATTGGTAAAACCGTCGCCGCAAAACTGACGGGCGCGACCACAGATGAAAACGGTGTTCTTATCTCTGCTTCAGAGGATGGTGGCGAGCCTGTCGCTATTGGATTTCGAGCGAAAAAAGCGAATGGTAAGTATCGCTACTTCTGGCTTTACCGCGTCAAGTTCGGCATTCCGTCCACCAATCTTGCCACCAAGGGTGATAGTATCACCTTTTCAACGCCAAGTATTGAAGGCACTGTTTCCCGACGCAATAAACCGGACGGTAATGGTCGTCATCCATGGAAAGCGGAAGTTAACGAAGATGATGTGGATGTGCTGCCGGTTGTGACCAGTGATTGGTATACGGAAGTATACGAACCTGAATTTGAAACAGATTTGGAGGTTTAATGCATGGATAACGAACGAAGCGCCGTCATCAAAATCGGCGACAAAGAATATGAGCTGATTTTGTCCACTCGCGCCACAAAGGAAATCGCCAAACGATACGGCGGCCTGGACAACTTGGGTGAGAAGTTAATGAGGTCAGAAAACTTTGAGATGGCTCTGGATGAGATTATTTGGCTGATTACGCTCCTTGCCAACCAGTCCATCCTCATCCACAACCTTCGCAACAAGGAAAAACCAAAAGATTTGCTGACCAAGGAAGAAGTGGAATTGCTCACCTCGCCGCTTGAACTGGCGGTATATAAATCGGCAATTACTGAGGCGATGTTTAAAGGAACGGCTCGTAACATCGAAAGCGAGGATAGTGAGTCAAAAAACGCCGAGGTCGGGTAAGCGACAATGAGTTGTTTACCCGACTTTTATATTACGGTACGGTTCATCTAAATCGCTCCGAAGAGGAAACGTGGCTTACCCCAATTGGACAATTGCTGGACCTATGGGAATGCCATCGCCAGTTCCTTGGAATGGTCAAGCCAAAGCGCGAACTGTTTATTGAAGATGTCATTCCAGATGGCATCTGATTTTTTACGGAGGGAGGTGTTTTAAGTGGCTGACAATTTTGGGTTAAAAATAGGCGTCGAGGGTGAAAAGGAATTTAAAAATGCATTGCGTGATATAAACCAGTCATTCAAAGTGCTAGGTAGCGAAATGAAGCTGGTAACGAGTGAATTCGACAAACAGGACAAATCCATAGCAGCTACTGCTGCCCGTAACGAAGTCCTCAATAAAGCAATCGATGCCCAGAAGGAGAAAATCTCCACCCTTGAAGCCGCTCTTCGAAATGCATCCGAAAGCTTTGGTGAAAATGATCGCCGTACTCAAAACTGGCAGATTGCCCTCAATAATGCCAACGCAGAACTTAACAACATGGAGCGTGAATTAGAAGAATCCGCGGAAGAAGCCGACGACCTTGGTGAGGAACTTGAGGACGCTGGTGACAGCGCCGAAAAGTCTGGTGGAAAGTTCGAGAAACTGGGCGGCATCCTCAAAGGCATTGGTGTGGCAATGGGCGCGGTGGCTGTTGCAGCCGGAGCCGCTGCCGTCAAACTTGGCAAAGAAGTCATATCCGCCTATGCGGACTACGAACAACTGGTCGGCGGTGTTGATACACTCTTTGGTGAAGCGTCGCAGTCTGTTCAGAAGTATGCTGAAAATGCTTTCAAGACCGCAGGTATGTCCGCCAATGAATATATGGAAACTGTCACGGGCTTTTCGGCAAGTCTTATCCAATCCCTCGGTGGTGATACTGCAAAAGCGGCGCAGGTTGCGGACATGGCGATTACTGATATGGCCGATAATGCCAATAAAATGGGTACAGACCTCGCATCCATACAAAATGCCTATCAGGGTTTTGCCAAGCAGAACTATACAATGCTCGACAACCTCAAACTGGGATATGGCGGCACAAAGTCCGAAATGGAGCGGCTATTGGCTGATGCCGAGAAAATATCGGGTATCAAGTATGACCTTTCTTCATTCTCGGATTTGACGGAAGCAATCCATGTCATTCAGACCGAAATGGGGATCACAGGAACGACCGCCTTGGAAGCCACGGAAACAATAACTGGCTCTATGGCGGGGATGCAATCGGCTGTCGGCAACTTGATGGCTGGTTTGGGTAATGCCAATGCTGATGTAGGACTTTTGATTGGTAATGTGGTCGAAGCGTTCCAGAACGTCGTGAAGAATATTGTTCCAGTCATTGAGAATATCGTAAAGTCTCTGCCTCCTGCCCTCGATGGAATACTACAGGCAATCGGTGATTTGCTTCCGACTCTGCTCGCTACGGTAGTCGACCTTTTCACACAGGTGCTGACAACGATTTTAACGCTTTTACCCGAACTTATCCCCGCTGCCGTGGATGCTGTTATGACCATTGTGGGTGCGCTGATTGATAATCTTCCATTACTTATTGATGCAGCGGTTCAATTAGTGGCCACTCTCGTTACAGGCATCGCCGATGCACTTCCACAGTTGATACCGGCGGCGGTGAACGCTGTGATCACAATCGTTCAAGGCTTGATGGAAAGTCTGCCTATGATACTTGATGCCGCCCTTCAACTGATTCTTGGACTGGCACAGGGAATCCTGGATGCACTGCCCCAATTGATCGCTGCTTTGCCCGCTATCATCCTCGGCATTGTAGATTTTATCATCGGGGCTATCCCGCAAATTATTGATGCTGGAATTCAACTTCTCGTGTCTTTAGTAGATGCCTTGCCTGAAATCATCACAGCAATTGTGGCGGCAATACCACAAATTATCGAGGGTTTAATTACAGCAATCCTCGGATCTATTCCACAGCTTATTGACGCAGGGATTCAGCTGTTAGTATCGTTGGTTCAAAATTTACCGCAGATTATAACAGCTATCGTGGCGGCGATACCACAAATCATCTCGTCGCTTATTACGGCGATTATCGGGAGCATCCCGCAGCTTGTGGCGGCGGGCATCCAGCTTTTCGTGTCCTTGATAAAGAACCTGCCAACCATCATCGTGGAAATCGTAAAAGCGGTACCCTTGATTATTACCGCCATCGTGAAAGGATTCACCGGTAACATCGGTAAAATCGTGCAAGTCGGCAGCGACCTAATCAAGGGTCTGTGGCAGGGTATTTCAAATGTCGCCGATTGGATTTGGGGTAAAATCTCCGGTTTCTTCGGAGGGATCGTCGACGGCATCAAAAACTTCTTCGGTATCCACTCTCCATCTACCTTATTTGCCGGACTTGGCGAGAACATGGGTCAGGGTATCGGTGTGGGCTTCGAACGGGCGATGGATGAAGTCGCAGAAGATATGCAGAACGCTATACCCACCTCTTTTGATACGCCTGGCATAAATATGGGCGATGTAACAGGAAGTCATGGCGGCTTGGCGGTATCAGGTATGCCTTCGCTCATCAACATACAGCAGATGATTGTCCGCAGCGAGGATGACATCCGCAGAATATCACAGGAACTTTATAACCTGATGCAGACCGGCTCGCGGGCGCAGGGACGGTTTAGCCCGGCATAAGGAGGTGTTGGCATGGGCTTTATTTTCAACGGAATTTCATCACAAAGCATGAACGTCAAGGCTCGTCTGACCTCGTGGCAGGCTTCGCCACCCTTGCGTAATTCCTTTGTTTCCATACCCGGAAAGCCGGGTGTGGCAGACTTTGGCAGTGATAGCGCAGAGCGGGTCATAACTGTGAGCTGTAATATTGCTCCATTGCACAATCTCGCTTCTCTGGTTGGAGTGTTAGACGGCCTTGCCGAGTGGTTAGATCCCAAAAAAGGGCTGAAACAACTTGTGTTTGACGATGTCCCCGACCGCTATTTCACAGCGAGACTGCAGGATGCCGTGAACTGTGAACGACTTATTCGCTCGGCAGGTGCATTTGACTTGAACTTCGTCTGTCCCGACCCACATGCCTACGCTTTGACAGACGAGAGTTTTACGTTAACCCAGGAAGGTGCAAATACAGTCACGAGGAGTAAAGGCAATACAGACTCATTGCCTGTCTTCCTTTTGAAAGGCATCATTCCGTCAGGGTCATCAACCTATGTGTCGTTGAAAACAAATGACGAAGAACTTCGTGTTGTCGGGCCTTTGGCTGCCGGAGAAACCCTCGTCATCGACAGCGGTTTAGTTACTGCCAAGGTGGTAGACAGCACTGGCGAAACGCTCCGTAATGGTCTGCCTCTGCTTCAAGAGTTGAATTTTCCAATTCTCCGCAAAGGAACGAACATCATAACCATTACGGCAATCGGTGCAACATTTACAGAACTGCAAATACAGGCGAAGAGCCGTTGGAGGTGAGGACATGGCGGTAAAATCCATATTGACTTCTCAAACAGACTTTACGGGCGAGATTCCTGCAACCGAAAAAACATCAGCACTCTGGCGTTTCAACGAATCCACGCCGGATAGTAATACCCGCCTTGTAGACTCTTCCGGCAACGGACGGCATTTTACTGTCTCCGGTTGGAGCGGCACAACCGCTTCTTTACCAAACGGCAGGTTTGGGCGGTATTTCCGCATGAACATCAACAATCCTACCACAGAAAAAACGCACCTTGTCGCCACCAACGACGGTACGTTCTTTTCTGATCTCGGTGAGAAAATTGCTGTCGGCGGTTGGATTAACCCGACCACCTATTCTGTAGGGCAGAACTACATTCCGCTTTTCAATACAAGGCAAGGACCCGGTCAGCCTATTTTATATATATCCCTCTATCAAGGGCGGCCTCGAATGATGCTCTATAATTCAGAAGGAACGCTTATCCTTGACCAAACCGAAACTCCTGGATTCAACATGGCCAATGGTGGTTGGTATTTTCTCTCTGCAATCATAAATGTGACGGAAAAAACATCTCAGATAGTTCTGTGTAACCGTGCTGACGGTGTAGTTTGGACAGCCCCATTGCGAACATTTATTGGTACATTGAACCCATCCTGTGTGGCGGATATCGTTATGGGAATGCACGCAAACCAGTATTACTACGCAGGCGGCTTGGATGAGTGGTTCTTTGAAACAGACAGCAATTTAACTATTGATGACTTGATTCACTATTTCCGTCAAGCAATGCTTGCAAATGGAGGAGACACTTCGGGTGACGTGGATGCGTTAACTGAGCCGGGGGTTGTCACCCTACGTAAGGGAATTGGTAATCTCTACCCCGAAAGCGGCCAGCTGACGACTATTGCCACCGAATGCAGCCTTGCCGGGAGCGGTCGAGTATCGGCAACAAGTGAATACACCGCGGGTGTCACGTCCATTTCACTGATAGAAACATCAACCTCAGATGATATGCAGAACTGGTCGGCATGGCAGGCAGTTGGCACAAACGGCGAACTGACCTCGCCGAATCGTTCATATATCCGCTACAGGGTAATGCTCACCACCAGCGATACAACGGTTACACCAAAGCTACTCGATATAACGCTTCATGATATCCCCAAATCTCCGTATGAGAAACTGGGGTTTGCCCGCCCTGTTATTTTGGATGAGAACGGAGCGTGGGAAACGGTTCTGGAGAATGCTTATGACATCATTGTTACGGGCGAGATCAACGGAGCGGACACCCTGGAATTCAAGTTGCCTTACAGTGACCCGAAGCGCATAATGCTCGACAACGAGAAGCAGGTACAAATTGCTGAGGATGTTTATCGTATTCGGACAATGACTGATGAAAAAGGCTCGGATGGCAACAGTATACTCACAACGGTCTATGCGGAAGCGGCATTCTATGACCTAACTTTTTCTGCAGAGAAACAACCAGTTGAATTTAACGCTGACCTGCCCGCTGTCCCGATGGCATTTGCACTTGAAGGTACAGGCTGGGAAGTCGGTACAGTAAATGTAACCACCCTGAGAACATGGACCTGCCAAGAAAAAAACGCACTCTCCATACTTCGAATGGTACAGAACATCCATGGCGGCGATTTGGTATTCCACAGTCGGGACAGACGTGTGGATTTACTGACATTCAGCGGAACAGACAGTGGGGCACTCTTTGCCTACCGTAAAAACCTGACCGGGATTAAGCGTGTAGTCGATACCCGATCCCTTGTCACGAGGCTCTATGCTATCGGTAAGGACGGCATGACGTTCGCTGCAATCAATGGTGGCAAGGACTACGTGGAGGACTTCAGCTATTCAAGCGAGGTGAGGGTAGCTACCCTTGACTGTTCTAATTTTACAAACCCCTATCAGATGCTTGAATTTACCAATATGCGGCTTGCCGAATATGCAAAGCCCCGCGTATCCTATGTCCTATCGGCGATGGATTTGTCCGTGCTGACGGGCTATGAGCATGAGCGATGGGATTTAGGTGACATTGTAACCGTTGATGACAGGGATTTGAATCTGACCATTAAAACACGAATTGTACGCCGCCAGTACAACCTTCAAGAGCCATGGAAAACCGTACTGGAACTCTCCACCAAACTTAGAGAACTGGGCGACGCTTCCTCCTCGACGATTGCTGACCAGTTCGACCAAAGCAACCTCATTGGGCAGGAAATTAAAGATATGGTTCCCTTTAATCATTTGCGAAATTCCCGAGCCGACGACGGCTTCGCCTATTGGCAAAATAGCGGTTTTGAAGTGGATACTGAAAACGGTGTGTCCGGTACAGCTTCCTTTAAGGCAGTTGGCGTGGCGAATATGACCAAAAGTATGGCACAAACAGTTTATCCGGCATCAAGACGCAACTACACCATATCGGCGCAAATAGGATCGAATAACCTAAGCAAGAGAACGAACGGACAGGTCGGTATCGAGGTGGTATTTGAATACGAGGACGGGACAACCGAAACACGATTTATTGATTTGTATTGAGAGGACGGTGAATTTGCATGGTATCTTTTCAACAAGTGGCGCGGGATGCATCACCCAGAGGTTATGGCAGGCTGCGCTCCATCACCATTCGACTCGTTATACAGAATTGCACGGGAGAAGTATTCTTCACTGATCTAATGCTTCAAGCAGGTGTCGTTGCCACGGGCTGGGTCGGCCATGTCTGTGAAATTCAATGGACTCTCGATGGGTAGGTGGTACTTATGGTCATTAACAACTTCATCCGATTTGCAGAGGTAATTAAGCTCAAAGAGGAAAAACGAATCGTTAGCGTAACCATCCGACCACTCATAGCCGACTGTACTGGCGAGATTTACTATACTGACCTTCAACTTCAAGAAGGCGACAAACTAACAGGCTATACGCCCCACAACAGCGTTATGCTCCGAAGTAGCGGAAATACTCCTCGCTACCAAAATGCCGTGGTGCGTGGCAGTGCGACTCTTGTCCTTTTTAATACTGGAGAAACCTCAGCGGGTCTTGATTTATATATCTATCCAAAACAGCCAATGTCGGCGGGAAGCATTGCAATTTCACAGGGCATGGGTTCGCATAAGTGCAAATTTACATCGGCGGTGAATGCGGGTGATGAATTTGCCTTAAAAGCTGTGGCAAGGAAATGTCTGCGAAATGGCAGTCCCACATCCAAGGATGGATTTTACCAATATACCGCCGCTTATGACAGCAAGCATCAGATTAAGCTGGAAAGCGGAAAATCGGCGAGGGTCTACCTTGAATATGTAGAAATGATGGAAGGAGATCCGCGCTTATGAGCAGGGATTATCTCAGGGGAAAGAAATGCATGGTATGGTCGTTCATGGGCAACACCCGAATGCACCAAGCCTTGAATAATTACGGAGACCGTTTTGAAGCCGTCGGCATTTTCACTTTTGAGGTGGACATATCAGGAACGATAACCGAAACAGGTACACCGATATCCAGCATGATGCCATACATCAATAAATGGCCCAAAGTGCGTTGGTTTCTTACCGTGATGAATCACGGCACAGCTTCCATATTCACTGCTCTGCGGAATAACGAAAATGGTGCAAAGACTAAGTTTCTATCTGAATTAGTGCGGATCATGCAGAAATACCCGTGGTGTGCTGGTGTGGATATCGACTTGGAGCGCGGCGGTGGATACGAGAACAAGGACGCAGCAAATATTCTCTTTCGCGATATATACCAAACCGTCAAAGCGTACAATCCCGCCAAACTGGTCAATATCTGTTTGCCCGGTATGACTGGCGTCCAAGGCTCTGTCGGCGGTGAGAACTGGTGTGTCTATGCTGATCTCGATGCGTATTGCGACACGGCAGCTATTATGTCCTACGGTATGGCTTGGGCTGGCAGTGCACCGGGTCCTGTCTCTCCGCGGGACTGGCTTGTCGGCGTGTATGATTATGCTGCCAGAGTAATGAACCCAGAAAAGATTTATATGGGTTTGCCGGGTTACGGTTGGGAGTGGCAGATATATGCAAACCCTGCCGACCTCGGCAAGACATATCGTGGTGTGTCACTTACCTACTATGCCGCTAAAATATGGGCGGAAGGCGGGTATAACTTCACGGGTAATGCTCCTCCGCAGCCGATGATACCGTGGCTTGCCTACTGGGACGATTACGATCAGGTACCGTATATGCTCCCTCAGGTATACGATTATGCTGAGGGCGGCGATGCAACCGACCGAGAAGCCCCTATCATCGGGGAAACCTACAACCGCCGACGATACTTAACTTGCTACGGAAAAACACAAAAGGCAGAGTTTGGCACAATCTATATTGACCGGGACGGTGTGCCGGATAGTTATACAGAGGGTGTGGTTATTGGCAACGGCATGATTACGCTCTCATCAGAAACGGGTACAGCCACCTACGAATTTACCGTTCCGCAATCGGGAGTTTATGATGTCGCCGTCCGCATTTGCTTTCCGTATTGGGATAAGAACGGTATCAACATTTCACTTGACGGTTCCTCGGTCGGATTTTACGAAAGCCGCCTATGGTGGCCATATTGGAGAAGCACCTTCTGGGTGGCTCTTGCCAAAGAGCACAGCTTGTCGGCAGGAGAACACACCATCACCGTTGATGGCGGTGTGATTGGCGCACAATTATATGGCTTTCGTCTTTGCTCATCGTTTTCAGAACGGCCCTCAGCGGGTTCAGCTACCTTTGAACTCTCACCGCGCAGCTTCAAGGACGTTAACGGAAGTATGGCTGTTCCGGACAAAGGCTTCAAGCTGACCACCGAGATTCTTCGAAGAAAACCCGACTCGGCTCTGGTGTGGTATGAGGACTTCAGGGACCCCATCACACTTCAAAGCACTTACTGGACTATGCTTTCAGGCAATTGGACAGTCTGGCGAAGCGATGAATATGCAACCGGCAGGGTTTACTCACAGCTGGAAGGTAGTGGCCAGCTTGCCTGGAGATATGACAGTTTCTCTGATGTTCATCTTCGAGCTCGGCTTGCTTTCCCTCATAACGGAAGCGGGCGCGCTGGGGTATTTATCGGTGACATCTTCTGTTGTATCAACATTGACACGCAGCAAGTGGAACTATATCAAGGATCTGTTTTGCTCGGCAGTTATGGTTCAGCTTACTCTAAAACACCCGCCTCCGACATCCGAACAAACCCCAATATGTATCTCATCGAAATGAGGAAACGCGGCAACCGCGTGAGGGTTTATTCCGGAAACAGCAACACCCTCCGCTTCACAGCCACGGTATCATCGACAAGCGGTTATTGCGGCATTCGGTCGGATAATGAAATCAAGTGTGAACTTCTGCGTTTAGGCGATGCCTGGACTTACGAGCCGTATGAAGCCTTTGATGTGACGATGCCAAACGGTACTACCGAAACTTATGGAAGGATCGCCCGGAGTAACGTGACATGGGACAGTGAATTTGAGGTATTCACGCTCTCATCAGACGTGGAGGAATCCTCTACCCGAAGTGAGGATATCTCGATGGATTACGACTTTGTGCATTCAGCGATGCTATACATTCCCTGCAACGCTGACTATACTGCAAAATTCACACCACGTGATATCAATGTATGGTGTTCTCGTCTATTCCTCGGTGATGGTGATGGGTTCGGTATTGTCTACTATCAAGACGTTGATTCAATTGTCTACTGGGCAAATGAAGCGGCATACCGATGGGGTTTGCGTGGGTTTGCCTTGTGGTCACTCGGTCAAGAAGACTTGCGGCTTTGGAAGGCACTCCCGAAACAGAGTTAAAAATGACCATTCATATCGGCATTAGCGCCTGCTTATTTTAGCAGGTGTTTTTTATGCAATCAAACAGGAGGAAAACAGAAATGAAAGAGATTTGGAATTGGATTCAGGTTGTGTTTACAGCCATTGGAGGTACCCTTGGCTGGTACTTAGGCGGATTGGACGGTTTCCTTTACGCACTCATCGCCTTTGTGGTTGTCGACTACATCACAGGTGTGCTTCGTGCAATTGTGGAGAAGAAACTTTCCAGCCGAATCGGAGCACAGGGTATCGCCAAGAAGGTAGTGCTATTTCTTGTGGTCGGTATTGGTCATCTCATTGACACTTACCTGCTCGGCGGCACGGGAGCACCGCTTCGTACAGCGATTATCTTCTTCTACATTGCTAATGAGGGTATTTCTCTTGTTGAGAATGCCACGGCTATTGGGCTACCTGTGCCTGAAAAGTTAAAAGGTGTGCTGGCACAGCTTCATGGAAAGGACGGCGAAACGAAATGAACCTCCATAAATTCATTTTGACCAACAATGCTTGCTACAAAGCAGGCCGAACTATCGCTCCTAAGGGTATCATGGTGCATTCCACCGGGGCAAATAATCCGTGGCTGAAACGCTATGTCGGCCCTGACGACGGATTGCTTGGGAAGAACCAGTACAATAACCACTGGAACCAAGATAAGCCCGGAGGACGGCAGATCTGTGTTCATGCCTTCATCGGAAAGCTGGCGAACGGAACAGTCGCCACGTATCAGACGCTTCCGTGGAATCATCGAGGTTGGCATGGCGGCTCCGGTTCAAAAGGCTCAGTCAACGATACTCATATCAGTTTTGAAATTTGTGAAGATGGGTTGACTGATGCTGCTTACTTCAATGCTGTATATAAAGAAGCAACTGAATTATGCGCCTATCTCTGCAAAGAGTACAAGCTCGACCCAATGGCAGATGGCGTGATCATTGGGCATTACGAAGGGCATAAGCGCGGTATCGCCAGTAACCATGCCGACCCCGGGCACTGGTTTTCTAAACACGGGAAGTCAATGGATACTTTCCGTGCCGAAGTTAAAAAGTTGCTGTCAGCAATAGAAGCGCCTACCTCCACCGATCCAAAGAAACTGTACCGAGTTCAAGTCGGTGCATACTCTGTCAAAGCAAATGCTGACGCCATGCTCAAGAAGGTTAAGGCGGCAGGATTTAAGGATGCTTTCATTAAATATTCGTGATAACTATTATCATGCCCGCGGAGCATAAAAACTCTGCGGGCTTTTTTTATTTATAGGTGTATAAAACGCTCCACTTTTCTCCGTATAGCGAGGAGGTGGTTTCTCGTGTTCAATGAACAGAAACTTGAGTTAATGCGTTGCCCTATTGGCGAAGGGCAGAAAATCGATGGTGAAGTGAACTCTACTCCGCATGAGCAAATGCAGCGCGAAGTTGATTATGTGAGAGCGCAGCAAATACTCACTTCTATGCTTGAGAAAGATTTAATTACCTTGTCGGAATTCAACAAGATAACCGAATTAAATCGCAAAACTTTCTCGCCGCTATTAGCCGAGATTATGCCTTGAAATCGTTGATATAACATCGTTTCAGAGGTAATATGTCACACTGACTAAGGAGGTGAGAATTTGAAAAAGGTAACGAAAATTGCTCAAAACACAGCCGATTTAACCGAACAGACTAAGTTGCGGGTTGCGGCCTACTGCCGTGTATCTACCGACAGCGATGAACAGCTCGAAAGTTTGGATGCTCAAATAAAGCATTATGAATCCTACGTCAATGCAAATCCTGAGTGGGAGTTCGCCGGGCTCTATTATGATGAGGGCATCTCCGGAACAAAAAAGGAAAAGCGGCCTGAATTGCTTCGAATGATTGCAGACTGTGAAGACAGAAAAATAGACCTCATAGTAACGAAGTCAATCAGCAGATTTGCTCGAAACACAACCGACTGTCTTGAACTGGTCAGAAAGCTACTTGACCTTGATGTTTTCATTTATTTTGAGAAAGAAAATATTAACACCGGGTCAATGGAAAACGAACTCATGCTGTCAATCCTGTCTGGACTGGCCGAAAGCGAATCGGTCTCCATCTCCGAGAACAACAAATGGTCGATTAAGCGCAGATTCCAAAATGGTACATATAAAATATCTTATCCGCCTTACGGCTACGACAATGTGGATGGAGAAATGGTTATCAATAAGTCTCAAGCTAAAATTGTCCGCTTCATCTTTGCCGAGATTTTGTCCGGCAAGGGTACCCACAAAATTGCTAATGAGTTGAACAGGCGAAAAATTCCAACCAAAAAAGGCGGTCGCTGGACATCAACGACTATACGCGGGATGGTTAGTAATGAAAAGTACACAGGTGATGTCATTTTTCAAAAGACCTATACTGATGAGCACTTCAACCGCCATAACAACAATGGAGAAAAAGACCAATATCTAATTCGAAATCATCACGAGCCGATTATCAGTTATGAGGATTTTGAGGCCGCACAGGATATTATTGATCAGCGTGGTAAGGAAAAGGGGCTGGAAAAGCAGAACACAAAGTATCAGAACCGTTATCCCTTTTCAGGCAAAATCATCTGCGGCCAGTGCGGTGGCACATTTAAACGCAGAAGTCACTCAAGCGGAAGGCATCGAATCGCTTGGTGCTGCTCCACTCATATTGCAGACATCGAGAAATGCTCTATGAAATATGTGCCGGAGTTTGATTTTGAATATGCGTTTGTTACCATGATGAACAAGCTCGTATTCGGGCACGAATTTGTCCTCAAGCCGTTGCTCATCAGTCTGCGTGGGATGAATTCGGATGAAACTTTGGAGAGCATTCAGGCGATTGACAAGAAACTCGAAGAAAATGTGGAACAGCGAAATGTACTGGTCGGGCTAATGACCAAAAAATATCTTGAGCCTGCAGTTTACAATAAGAGCAACAATGAACTGCTTCAAGAGGCAGAACGGCTACGCCGTCAAAAGGAATCCATAACACGATTTCTGAATAACGACTTTCAGAACCTTAGCGAGGTCAGCGCTCTGCTACAGTTTACATCCAAGGAATCAATGATGACGAACTTTGACGGTGAGATTTTTACCCGCTTTGTAGATCGAATTCATGTATATTCGAGGACGGAAATCAGATTCGAGCTAAAATGCGGCATTACGCTGAAAGAAAGGATAATGAGATAATGGGACACACACCATTCGGATACCGCATTGAGAACGGAAAAGCCGTAATTAATGAAGAAGCTGCAGAGCAGATAAAAACATTATTTCAATCCTATCTGAGCGGTGATTCATTAGCTACGGCCGCCCAAAAAGCTGGTATTAAAGGCTTCCATTCGGGTATTGGCAGGATTCTCCGCAACAAGCGTTATCTCGGAGATGAGTTTTATCCGCCGATTATTGACAAGGACATTTTCAACACTGCCGAGGCAGAACGAATCATGCGGGCGGAAAGACTTGGCCGTATCAGAAAACCTAAGCAAGAAAAAGAGGCCGTCTATCCTACTGCCTTCCGATTGAAAGAAGGTATAGAGGAATTCGATGACCCGTTTGCACAGGCGGAATACGCCTACAGTTTAATTGAAACGGAGGTGAACAAGAATGACAGCAAGTAAAAGCGTCACGGTGATTCCGGCAAGGAAGCACGTTCTCAAGAGCAAAGACGAAGAAAAGCCGAAGCTCCGTGTTGCCGCATACTGCCGTGTATCCACGGACAGCGACGAGCAGGCCACCAGCTATGAAACACAGATTGAGCATTACACCGCCTACATACAAGGACACCCCGACTGGATGCTGGCGGGAATCTTTGCGGATGACGGAATCTCTGGCACCAACACCAAGAAGCGCGAGGAATTCAACCGCATGATTGACGAGTGCATGGCTGGTAATATCGATATGATCATCACAAAGTCCATTAGCCGCTTTGCCCGAAACACACTGGATTGTTTGAAATATATCCGCCAGCTAAAGGATAAGAACATTCCGGTCTTTTTTGAAAAGGAAAACATAAATACCATGGATTCCAAGGGCGAGGTTATGCTCACAATTATGGCATCCCTTGCACAACAGGAAAGTCAATCCTTGAGTCAGAATGTGAAATTGGGTTTGCAGTATCGTTACCAACAAGGTGAAATACAGGTCAACTGCGCACGGTTCCTCGGTTACACCAAGGATGAGAATAAGCGTCTTGTGGTTGTACCCGAAGAAGCCGAAATCGTAAAACGAATTTATCGGGAATACCTTGAGGGTGCCAGTATGCTGAAGATTGCCCGTGGGTTAGAAGCCGACGGTATCTTAAACGGTGCCGGCAATGAGAGGTGGCACACCAGTAATATTAATAATATTCTGCGAAATGAAAAGTACATCGGAGATGCGCTCTTGCAGAAAACCTATACGGTTGATTTTCTTACAAAGAAGCGGGTCAAGAACAACGGTATTGTTCCGCAGTACTATGTAGAAAACAGCCATGAAGCCATTATCCCGCGTGAAGTTTTCATGCAGGTGCAGGAAGAGCTTATCCGCCGCCGTATTGTGCACACAAGCCCGAACGGAAAGACCAGAACCTTCAGCAGCAACCACGTGTTTGCTCAGATAATCATCTGTGGCAAATGCGGTGAGGTTTTTCGCAGGGTGCATTGGAACAACAGAGGTAAAAAGTCCATCGTCTGGCGCTGCGTCAGCAGACTGGAGAACACTGGCCTGTTCTGCGATGCCCGCACTGTGCTGGAAAGCACCATTGAGCAAGTACTGGTCACCGCTATCAATCAGGCACTTTGCGATAAAGACACTTTCCTTTCTACTCTGCGGGATAATATCGCAACCGTCATAAGCCGTGAAAGCGATAAGGAGTTGGCGAATATCGACAAACGGCTGGAGGAACTGCAAACGGAGCTTTTGAAGCTGGCTACATCCAATGCGGATTATGAAAAGGTTGGCGATGAGATTCACCGCCTGCGTGACCAGAAGCAGAAGCTACTTCTTGAAAGCGCTAACCGAGATGAGCTCAAAAAGCGCATAACTGACATGAGCGTATTCCTCAAGAAGCAATCCACCGCCCTCGCCGAATACGACGAGCAGCTTATCCGGCGGCTGATTGAAAAGGTCACCATCTACGAGGACAAATTCACCGTGGAGTTCAAGTCTGGATTAACGGTGGATGTGGAGGGATAAAAAGCCAATAATCAACCTTAATAAATTGTAACGTGGAACGCTAACCTTTACTTTATATTATAAACATAATGGGAAGCTTAACAGCTTTCACGCTGCCTGTTGGAGGATTTCCCTTTGTATGTTCAGATAGTATTTAAGGTCGTCTGCGGTCTTGGCCTTGAAAGACTTTGGACGATTGATTAACTTTACATTGAAGCTGTTGGCCTGTGCCAAACGGATAGTGTAGTCAAAAATATAGTGGATCAGCTCGCTGAGTTGCGATGCTGGTATGTGAAGGTCGATACTCTTGTTCGGATTATGTTTTTCGATTTTCTCGATGGCTCCAATCAAAGCATTAAGCTCCTCTATGGTAAGCTTTCCATCCCGTGCTACATCAAGATAGTCTTGAAGTGCTACTCCGAACTGCTTTTCGAGCTCACGCTGCTTCCGATGGGATACATAGCTGATTGTACCAACTACTGCTCCACCTATAATCAGGACTCCACCAACAACGAACGTTCCTTTCTTATGCTCCCGGATGAAATCAATGGCTTTGCTTGCACCTTCTTTAGCAGCATCAGCAACCGCAGGGATGTGTTTGGCAACCCGTTTGTTATTAATATTTTTTGCCATGCCGCAGAGTTCCAATGCTCCTGCCTTGACACCAGCATACGTTTTTTCATCAATATTCAGGTAAATGGGTACAACCGGCATAGTCTCAGCTCCTTTACAGATTATTTGTCTGCTCTTTGAGTTCCTTTACCAGAGCATAACTTTAACATAATGGGAAACCTAAAGGTTTCATTTTCCTTTTCGTTCTTGGAATTGTTTCATCATGCCGACTGAGCGAGCGAATGCATGTTGGTAACACTGGCTAATCTGTTTTTTGTTTATTGAGGTAATGAAACCGATTTCTTTGCACGCATCCAGATCAATTAGTTGACAATCCTGATTTGAAAGTACTCCAAAGTAGGCTGACGGATGGACAGCACTTAAGAGCAGCTTTGGCGAAATCGGATAATAAACTATAGTAGTCGGCTTTATTAGGCCATTGGTAAATGGACGGGCGTTTTTCGTAATACTATTGATGAACATGACCGGGTTATCACTGGTTATGAATTCCATATTTCCTTGTATTCGATAGACAAGAATATCTCGGTTGCAAAGAATTCCAGCATATTTTGCAATTCTCTCCGAATCTAGCGTAACGTCCATAACCGTTCGCTTGAAGTAATATTCATCACTTGCGAATGCCTCAAGCAGCTTATTTTGTTCATTGTTAAGCGACCCAAACAAGGTTTTAGCTTTATCTATAGCTTCCGGCAGATAATCTGCATAAAGCTTTTGCTCATACTCTCGGCTTTGCTTTCCACGAAGTAGCTGTACAACCATAATAACCGCAAGCTGTGCCTTTTCTGAGGGACTTATAACGGTTGCTCCATTTTGTACTAAAATATTTGTTTGAGAAATTAACTTTGTTAAAAGCTTCCCCATAAGTGGCTCTATACCAGAAGCATAGGCGCGTTCCCAGCAATAGGGATCATCAAGTTTTTCCAATGTATAGAAATCATTTTCTACACCTACAGCACGAACTCCAGTCGTAAATATCCGGTGTTCACGCTTGTCCATCACTGCAATACAACCGTGTAAATCACAGAAGTTCCTCAAATACACCTTGGGAACATGATGCTGTCTGGTAGGCTTGTTTTTTCCGATCTTTTTCACCTCAATTATGCTCCTTTTTACTCACTGTTTATCTATATAAGCGGCGCATGAGGGACAGAATCCGTGCTCAACCGAATCCGCATCTACCAATTCGCCGCAACGTTCACATTTCACCAGTTCATTTTCATATCCACAATAACAGCACCGACTTATAGGTAGGAAAGTTTCATTGATGGATACGCCAAACTTTCCACATTGCTCACATGGAAAGTCAGCGACAAACTGTACTGCACCCTTGTTTTCGTATGCAAGCGCGTCCAACTTTGCTGGATAAGGATTCAAAGACTCAATGGCAGCAAACAATTCATCTCGAAAATCGTCCAGTTCTGAAGTATCATACTCAGAACTATCGGTGGCTACCATAATGCCTTCTTCACCTTCACAGCCATCTCCATTATGAAAACGGACTTCTGCCTTACAGACGTCTTCTCCAGTTCCGTTTTTTAGAACTATATAACATGTGCTGTCTTCACCGAGGTCATCATCGATAGAATACTCCGCTATAATTTCAATTCTTGCACTGCCATCCTCCACTGCCGGGCATGATATCGAGAAAACGATCTCCCCCTCAGTGGGTGTGGTGAAATCGGAAATTTCATAACAAACATCTAAATGATACCGTTGATAGACGGCATCGAAAAGTTCATGCAGAACTTCATCAAACCAGTATTTGATTCCTTTTTCGTCCAGTATATCCATCCCGGTTTCGCTCGCTAGTCGATCACGATAATACTCGCGCTTGTATTCAGCATCTTCATGTTCCACTTCCCATGTTTGAAGTACTTCGTCTGATGTTTCTTCAAGCTCAAACTTAGCATCAGCTGATAAGATGAGGGAGTCAAATACCTTAAAATCCTTAAGAATTATCTGATAGGAACTCCATGACAACACTTTACTATGGGCAATATGATTCCGATCTTCAATGAAGTCGTGGGCTGCCGTTTTGAAGGCAATTGTATCATCAATGTATGGGGCGAAAAGATCATCCCATATTTTTTTATCCACAGTTCTTCGAGCTTTAATGTAATCAGCTATAAAACTACCTGCGACTTTTTGTTTGACTCCCAGCTCCTGAACCTTTGTATAATCCTCTCGGCTCAGAATAACATCCTCCTTGAATATAATACCATCAAATATAACCCCTAACAAAGTTTCAAGCGTCATAGAGAGAAAATCCGTGTTGATGTTGTCAAACTCTGGAACACGCTGGATGAACTTTTCCGTCAGATTCTTTACCGATTCAGCATTTTTTTCTAATCCGGCTTTATTTATCCAGTTAACACCAAGGAAGTGAATAAGTACTTTGCTTGCGAAAGCCCTCAGGTTATTTTCAACTATGAATGCCTTCTCAAAGGCTTCTTTACACAGAATAGCCGATTGCTCATCCTCAAGCCAAGTGCATACTTGCCAATCAACGAGAAGTCGTTTTTTCAGCGCAATTTTAAGATCTTCAAGCTGTTTGTCATAACACTCCGTTTCTGGCGCCGTGATGGTGATTTCCAGACGAGCCACTTCACCGTTATAGGTGTTAATAGCGAAGGAGACATTGTATTCCAAACCAACTGTTGAAGAGAGTGTGAACATCTCATTTGCAATGCGCTCACGAGAGCCAAGGTATTTCTGATTTGCACATTCTGATGGGGTGAGGACTTTAAGCACGTCCGCTACAACGGTCTTGCAGTAAACATCACCATGGTAATTCTCTTCTCGGAATTCTCCAAATTCTTCGGAATGCTTCACCGTCCATGTATACAGATGATTCATATTCTTAATTCCGTCCATTGAAAAACATATACGCATTCTACTGTTCGCCTCTCTTTCCCCCATGCTATTTGTTTATTGATCTTTTGACGCTATTACCTAAAAAACGTTTGACTTTTTCAGACGCATAATTTCGTCAAATTGCTATAACAAAGTAACTGTATCGGATTTCATTTTAACATCCAACCTGACCACACAACCTCAAAAAAATCCGAAAAAACATCTAAATCGTCTACTCGCGAAGGCTGACATCTAACCTGTACCGTCTCAACGTGTCGGGTCCAAGGGAACATGTCCACCGGTTGCACTTCTTTCACCAGGTATCCATTAATATTCAGATATTCCAAATCCCTTGCCAGGGTACCTGGGTTGCAGGAGACATAAACAACTTTAGGAGTCTGCATGGTCAATACCTCATCCAGTACTTTGCGGCTGCAGCCGCTGCGCGGTGGGTCCAGAATAATCGTGTCGGGGAGGACACCCTTTTTGGCCAGGGCAGGAAGGTTTTTTTCCACTTCTCCCGGCAGGAATTCAGTATTGCTTATTTTATTTAAAGCTGCGTTTATTTGAGCATCCTTTACCGCAAGAGGGTTTTCTTCCAATCCATAGACTTTTTTCGCTCTTTTAGCCAGATACAAGGTGATGGCGCCCACGCCGCTGTAGGCGTCTATTATAGTCTCAGTTCCGGTAAGCGAGACGTATTCAAGTACTTTATTGTACAAAGCCAAGGTCTGCGACGGGTTGACCTGAAAAAAGGAAGACGGTGAAATACGGAAAACCAGGTGTCCAATGTAATCGGTTATGTAATTACTTCCGGCCAGGCATCTGGCCTGTTTCCCTGTAACCGCCCCTGATTGTTCTACATTGGTACATCGCATTACGGAAGCAATCCGGAGGCACAAAGCTATGAGCTCTTTGGCAAATGCTTTCTCCTGCGGCCATTGTCCCGCCCCGGTAAATAACACGATCATAATTTCGCCGCTATATATGGATTTGCGGAGGACGACGTTGTTTAAGAAATGGCTTTTGTGTTTCATTCCGTATGTTTTAGGAATATACTTGTTAAGAAGCCCTGCAATGATTGCTGAAGCCTTATTTAAGTCCCTGTCCAAAAGCAGACAGCCCTGCTTTTTATAATCGTCTGCTTTTTTGGCGTATCTGGCCAGATTATGAGAGTTTTCTCCATAAAAGCCCAGTTCATATATCCCGCCAAAATTATCTACATGAAAGTTGGCTTTATTTCTATAGTACCAGGGGTAATCCATGCCGATCGTATCAAGTGTTTTTACGTCCTTTAATCCGGCAATGCGGGAAAAGCTGTCTCTCACCAGTCCGGTTTTCAGCCTTAGTTGTTCTTGATAATCGATATGCTGGAATTGGCAGCCGCCGCAGGTTGAAAAAAGGGGGCATTCAGGCAGCCGCCGGCCGGGGGATCGCTCGATAATCTGGATCAGCCTGCCCCGGGCAAAATTCTTTTTTAAATCTACCACCTCTGCAAATACTGTATCTCCCGGCATTGTAAAGGGGACGAAGACAGCAATACCGCAATACCGGCCCACACCTTCACCGGCATGGTTGAGTCCGTTTATCTGCAGGGTAATTTTCTCCGCTTTTTTAAGAGACATACTTTTATTTGCCACTGTTAAAGCCTTCAATCATTAAATGCTTAAAAAACTTTTTACACTATGAGTCCGATAGGTACGGCATTGTTGCCGCTTACTCCAGTGCTCCGCTCCGACAGTAGCACGGCTCGCTTTGGACCGGACTAGCGGCGCTGCAAAGGCGGCTTCGCCGCTGGTTTCGCGCCGCTATCCGGTTACCTCGCTTCGACGGCTACTGTTACCCTCGCTCCGCAAGTCGTTCGCTGTTGAGAACACCGTACCCTTTGGACGGTTTTACTGAATACCTACCTTTTCATCCAATAAGCTGGCGCTGTATTAGCAGCAGGGGTATCTATTCGCTATTTTTGTTTATACTGACACCGCTCAGATATCCCGTGGAAAAGGCAATCTGCAAATTAAAGCCTCCCGTCAGGGCATCCACGTCAATTACCTCGCCTGCAAAGAACAACCCCCTGACTATTTTAGATTCCATACTGGTAGGATTGATTTCATCCGTGTCAATACCTCCTGCCGTAATCATAGCTTCGTTTAGCGGGCGGGCGCCTTTTATCGTGAGAGTAATCTTTTTTAAACTGCACGCCAGCTTCTCCCTTTCTTCTCTGGTGATCTGGTCCACCTGCTTAAGGATGTCAATCCCGGTGAATGTCTGAATCAAAGGAAGCATTTTTGGGGGAATGAGATCGCTAACAGCATTTTTTAAGTATTTACCGTGGTTATTCTTAAAAAGTTCTATTAATTGGGCATCAAGCTGAGTTGTGGAAGTTGACGGGAAAAGATCAATTTTTAAAGCAAGAGAAGAAGGGAGGCATTTATTGATCAGGCTGCTCAGCTTAAGGATAGCAGGGCCGGAAACCCCGAAGTGGGTAAAAAGCAACTTACCGATCTGTTCGGCTATAACCTTTTCTCTCAAAACCGCCTGTACATTTATGTTTTGCAGGGAAAGCCCCTGCAACTGCCTGACCCATTTTTCTCCGGCAACCAGGGGTACCAGGGCAGGGCGGGGAGGTTCTATAAAATGTCCAAGCTCCTTTGCCATCCTGAAACCGTCCCCTGTAGATCCGGTATGCTTATAAGATAACCCGCCTGTAGCAATAAGCACGTTTTCACCGGCAACTTTATTGTTATCATCTATAATAACGCCGGAAACGCGGTTATTCACGGCCAGTACCTTTTTAACAGCTGAGTTAAATTTTATTTCAACCCTGCTTTTGTGTAAGTAGTCATGTAAAGCACTAATTATTTCTTCTGCCCGATCCGAAGCGGGGAAAACGCGGTTATCGTTTTCTACCTTTGTTTTCACGCCTAGAGAGTTAAAAAAAGAAACCAAACTATGGTTATCAAATCTGTTCAATGATGCATAGAGGAATTTTCCGTTGTTCACAATGTTGTTCATGAAGCTTTCCGGATCACAAAATTTAGTGAAATTGTACCTACCATTCCATTTCCGGTAATGGATAGCTTTTTCCCGAGCCTGCCGTTCTTTTCCAGTAAAACAACTTTCAAACCCTTTTGGGCGGCCGCAGCGGCGCCCATTATACCCGCCGGTCCGCCGCCGACGGTAATCAAATCATAATGCATTGTTAAAGGTCTCTTTAATCTCATAGTTCCGGTCCTGGTTCAGTTTTTAGTTTCATTCTTACCGTCTTAAGTTATAATAACACTTACATCAGGTCTGAGAAAGTTTCAAAGAAAAAAGGCCGGAAAAAGGGGGTAAAAAGTGGACAATATTATCGAGCTCATTTCAAAACTCCAATCCCTTGTAACTCAAGAGCTTCAGAGCACCAAAAAACCAGCTTTACCCACCAAAAATTATGTAGAAACAGCTCACATAAATAGAAAAATAAAGAGGTATCACCTAAACGCTTGTAGAAATGTTAATTACCACGGGATATTTTAAGCAGATATCCAAATAATAACTATAAATAAAAATTAAAATTTATTGCAAAAATCTCAGGGGGTGATGGCGATTAATGCCGATGGTGTTTTTGAAGGCGGCGGAGTTAAGGGAATTGGCCTGGTCGGCGCGGTTGCCGGGATAGAAGAGGCAGGCTATGAATTTGAGAATATGGCGGGAACATCGGTGGGAGCAATTGTGGCAGCATTGCTTGCAGTTGATTACAAGGCCGAAGTCTTACCTTAGCGCAAGCGGCTCTGGAAACAGGATGGGGTAAGTTTATTCCTACAGACAAAGATACCGGCAGAGTGAACAATAACCTTTTTGGCATTAAGGGGACGGGACCGGCCGGTTCCGTAGCCTGTGCGACTCCAACTACCATATTCGTGGGAAGTCAGCAAGGATATCTGGGATCAGATAAGAAAAGAACCGGGGCTTATAAATATTCGTTCACCCCAAGATAAAATGTATTTTGAAAAATAATGATACTTCTAAGGCTTTTTCCAGGTAAGCACCGCTTCCGAGCCATCTTTTAAGAATGCGCTCAGCGTCATCATGCCGCCCTCCAGTTTCACATGCCTGACTACCTGTGTACCCACCCAGTTTGGCAAAAAACTTACGTCAGGACGCACAATCAGATCATTATCGACTATTTCGTATTTCCCGGCATAAAAAACAACATTTGCGGCGTCAACCTTCTCGGCATCCGTCAGGCGGTTATCGGAGGCGGATTTAGGCCGGTTGCCGGGCGTCAGGCATACATTCGAATACCCTTCGGGACTGATAATGTAATAACCCACCGGTTCACTGCCCATCGGTAAGAACACGCCCCCGTCAGGCCTGCGGACCTCATAGGAAACCAGCTTCCATGCGCCAATCAGCGAATTGGCTTCTATTGCTGTTTTGCTCATTACTCATTGCCCCTTCCTTTTTGGCCTGTATAAAACAGAATATTCTCTCAGACTTTGATAATTTTATTGGCAAACTAAATTATACCCGCGGAATACACCGTGATCAATCTATAACTCCGACCTATAACGTTCAGAATACAAAAAAACCACCGTGGCCAAGGCGCTTTTCAAGAATTTTTAAAAGCTGAATAATCTCAGGCATCTAAAGCAAAATAGTAATAAGTAATAAAGCTTTCAAGAATACAAAAATAACTTCACTACAGGGATAATATGGAAGAACCTGATGAAATAAGGATTCAGAAAAAACAGTATGGTTCAGGCTCCAGCGCCCAATTTGAGCGCAAACTTTTAAAAGTTATGGAGCGTCTGGGTGTAAAAAAATATTCCTTTAACTGGGATCGCTGGTCGTGCTGGGTCGAGTTTGTTTACAAAGGCGAAACTTACCGCCTGGATCACAGTCTTGAAAAAGCCAGAACTATGGGAATTGAATTAAGTTACGGATCTGACGCATTTGCTGAGGTTGTGCTCACACTTGAGGATCTGGCACGAATTTTCGAACGCGGTATTTATGATCTATCAACCTGGGTAGCCGGAATGAAAATTGAAATCAGCTAACACTTCTTTTTCATTAAATTTCACTCTCCGCTCTCTGGTTAAATACCCAGAACCGGCTTCCTATATAGTTCACTATAATAGCAGCCCCTGTGGCCATGCATTTGCTAGGCCACAGATCAAGGTGATTCAGATCGTGTAAAACAGCCAGCATGCCAAAGGATGTCAACAAGGAAAATCCGTTTACGATAACGAAGTTTGCCACTTCCAGGAAATTTGCTTTGCGTTCAACCCGGAATGTCCACTTCCTGTTAAGGAAGAAGCTGTTTGCAACACCAGCCGAGTAGGAAAGCGCCTGTGCAATAAGGTACGGCGCCCCGGTTAAAGTCAAAAGAAAAAAGACTGTAAAGTCGACTGCCGTATTGCACAGCCCCACCGTGCAAAAACGAAGGAATTGAGCAGTTGTCTGCACGTTTTTACTCACTGTAGATCACCCCATTATGCTTTGCATCTTCAAGTTCCTGTTTGTTCCTGAGTATATATAAAGGACGATTTTTAGTTTCATCGTAAATTCTGCCCACATATTCCCCAAGCACGCCCAGGACAATTAGAATAAAACCGTCCAGCAACAGCAGGCAGGCTATAAGCGGCGGCCAACAGGAAACGGCGCTGTATGAAAATAATATTTGAGTAAGAAAAACAACCAGGCAGATAAAACTGGCCGCAACCACAACAAGCCCAAAAGAAGCTGCCAATTTCAATGGTTTATAGGAGAAGGACGCAACCCCGTCTATTGAGAAGCGGAGCATTTTTTTCAAAGGATATTTAGTTTCCCCGGCAAACCTTTCTTCCCTGGTATATTCAATAGCTGTGCTGCGGAAGCCTACCCAACTGACAAGGCCGCGGACAAAACGGTTCTTTTCCCTTATATCGCGCATAGCATCGCAGACTTTTCTGTCGATCAGACGGAAATCCCCGGTATCAAGCGGAATATTTATGTCTTCAGTCAAAGCCCGGAGTATGCGGTAGAACAAAAAAGCGGTCGTTCTTTTAAAGAAAGTCTCCCCCATCCGTTTGGAACGCTTCGCATAGACAATTTCGTATCCCTGCCGCCATTGATCGATCATTTGCGGAATTACTTCAGGCGGGTCCTGTAAGTCGGCGTCAATAATTATAACGGCGTCTCCGCGTGCATAGTCCATGCCTGCGGTAATTGCAATTTGATGTCCGAAATTTCTTGAGAAATCAAGAAGCTTTACGCTTGGGTCCGATGCTGCGAAACCTTTGATAATTTCTGCAGTTTGGTCCCGGCTTCCGTCGTTTACAAACAGCAATTCGTACGGTTCATTTAAAGTTTTCATGACCTGTTTCAACCGGCGGTAAGTCTCGTTTATAACGGCTCCTTCGTTATAAGCCGGAATTATTACGCTATACCGGACATTGTCCTTCATTTCATCTCATCCCCGATATTGTTCACTGGTTTATTTTGTATAAAGCCATACCGTTTCTCATTCCCATAAGGCCACTACCGTCAGAAGCAGCCGGCTGCCACTCTTCTTCGGGAACCTCCGTACTGTTTTTACGTATCCAATCCAGTACTTCACTGCTGCCGCCCCCTCTTCCGTCAAAACCAGAACCGGAAGAAATCAAGAAATACTTTACTTTCTTGTCTGCTACTGCTTGCTTCAACTTCTCGACAGTAAAAACCGGATCCGAACCGCTAAAACCTCCCATAGGTATGACTGCTTTTCCCGTTTGAATAATATAAGCCTCTGCCGTGGATGCGTCGGTTGTTGCAAACAGGCAGGTTTCCCCGGTATTATTTTTTGTTAAATAGTTCACTAATTTAGTATTTATTCCTGAGTTCCGCCCATCCCCTGCTCCCTGTCTTTGTCCGATCCTTTGCTGACTTGGACCGGCCTGAGGCAGCATACTGTTATCGCCGTACAAGATAGGAGTGGCCGACCAGAATAACGGCGCAACAAGCAAGACCAGCATACCGGCTACTGCGGCTGTGAAAGCCAGCTTCTGTTTCTTCCTGGCCAAAAGCAGGATAAGCAAAAAAGCGATCCCGGCAGCGCCGATTCCAATTGACCATCCCGTACCAATTTGCTTTAGATAAGGCTGCAGCACATAGAGTTCAAAAGCCAAAGCTGCTATAAAGCCAGCCGTCAGCAGCCACTTTCTCCAGCCGTCCTGCTCGCTGTATTGTTTCCAGAGTTCAACCCAGCCTGCCCCTGCAAGAACCGCAATTGGCGGGGCAAGCATGATCAGGTAGTATTGATGGAAGAACCCCGCTACGCTAAAAAAGGCCATCACCGGGAGCAGCCACGCTAACCAGAACAAGGTTTCATTCTGCTTTGCAGTGAGAGGTTTTCTCCTGCGCAACTCTGCAAGCAAACCGATGCAGGCAAACGCCACAAACGGCAGCAGCCAGCTGATTTGTCCGGAAAGTTCTGATTGGAACAAACGGAGCGGGCCGGCCTGGCCGGTGCCAAACATACCGCCGCCCCCACGTCCCTGCGGGCCGCCTCCACCACCGGGCATATCTCCGGGCCTGTTGTTGCTGTCCGGTTTGAAACCTTCAGGCATACTATTTCCTCCCGGAGGCGCCAGCTGCCGGCTGGTTGGGTTATCTCCACCCGGCTGCATAAACAGCCGGTTAGAATTATCATTAGAATTATATGTACGGCCGGTTTTCCTGCGGAGTTGTATCAACGATGATCGCCCAGGATAGGGAAACTCCAAGCAAAATAACCGTTGCTGCGGCAAGGGTAACCAGTTTCTTTTTCCAGCCGCACTTGAAAGCTAAAATGCAGACCAGGTAAAAAGCCGGCAGGACCATATACGCCTGAAGCATCTTTATATTAAAAGCTACCCCGATTAGTGCGAAGGCGCCCAATAACCAGGGCAGCTTCTGATTTCGGATTCCCTTTAACAGCATCCATGTCGCAATAAGCAGGGCAAAGACCAACAAACCGTCGATGTTATTGGTCCGGCTCACCGCCACGGCAACCGGAGAACAGGCCATGATCAGGCTTGCCAGACGGGCGGCTGTTTTGCCAAAAGTCGGTTTGACAAGAAAATAAATCAGCAAAACAGATCCTACCGCAGCTAACGCCTGCGGCAGGATTACGCTCCACCCATGGACACCGAAGATATAGGCGAACGCCGTCTGGATCCAGAATGCGACCGGCGGTTTGTCAACCGTAACATATCCGCCGGGGTCTAAAGTTCCGTAGAAAAAATTGTGAAAGCTCTGCAGCATACTGGTAACCGCCGCAGTATAATAGGAATTTGCGGTAGTGTCATTCCAGATGTTGAAAGTGTTTAGAAATGCAGACAGCGCAGCAATGGCCGCCAAAATAAAATCTATCTGGAAATTTAGTTTAATTGATTTCATTTTTGTCTCCCTTTCGCCACCCGTGACCGGCCTTTTTCTTTTTAGGATAACCTTTATGGCTGAATTTCCCCTAAAAGGATACTGAACATTGCTTGAGTTGTTGCTGAATATTTACTGAAAATAAAGCCTTCAAAAAAATGAATTCCCCCTGAGGGGGAACTTAACATTTACTGAAAATGCTGTAGGATATTTAATATGTGTCTGCAGTATTATGAAACCGATGTTCTTTTTCTTAACGTTCTTTAACGCTTAATGTCAATCATGGATTATCAAGCCGCAATAAGGACATGCCCAGTATGTGTTTACTCCAGTTATACCTACTCAAAGCTCAGCGCTTCTGCAGGGTTTAACCTGGACGCCCTGCGCGCCGGGTAGTAGCCGAAGAACACTCCGATAATAAGGGCAAAGACTACGGAAAGTACAACCGCCTGAATGGAAATTGCCGTAGACCACTTTGCAAAATAGGAAAATATCTTTGATCCTGCGACGCCGAAAACAATTCCAAAGAAAGATCCGGTCAGACTAAGCAGAATAGCTTCATATAGAAATTGGTTAAGTATATCCTGCCTGGTAGCTCCTATAGCCATGCGCAGGCCTATTTCCCGGGTACGCTCCGTCACCGAGACCAGCATGATGTTCATAATGCCTATCCCACCGACTATTAAGGAGATCATGGCCACTCCCGCCAGGAAAAGCGTAAGAATTCCAGTTACATTCTGGGCTGTATTTTGAATTTGGGTTATATCCCGGATATTGAAATCATCGTCCGCCTGGTCGGAAAGCCTATGCCGTTTGCGCAGCAGGGAAGCAATCTCATCCTGGACAGTACTTATCTGATTTATGTCCTGCACCTGCACCTGTACCTGATTAACAGATTGGTTGGTTGTCCCCAGCAACCTTATTTGAGCTGTTGTAACCGGAATATATATTGTATCGTCGCGGTCATCCCCACCGGAGGAGGCGCCGATCGTTTTTAAGAGGCCGATGACTTTAAAGGTTACACCCGATAGCCTGATCTCGGAGCCTACAGGGTCAGCTCCGGAATCAAAAAGGTTTTCATAAACTGTCTGTCCTATAACCGCCACTGCAGAAATGCCGTTGACGTCCGATTCGCTGAAAAACCTCCCCTGCTCAATTTCAAGGGAAGAAATATCTGTAATTTCCTGTGTCGTGCCGCTAATGCTGGTTGTCCAGGTCTTGTTCCCGCAGGTGGCCAGGGCGCTCCCCCGCACTGTTGGAGCCACGCAGGCGACTCCCGTAAGTTTTGCTATTGCCTGGGCATCTTTAAGTGTCAGGGTGTTGACATTGCCGGAGCGGACAAATTGACCGGCTGCCCCGGGCATCACTGTAAGGAGATTTGACCCGAGGCTGTTGATCCGCGACAGCACCTGCTGCTGAGCGCCCTGCCCGATCGACATCATCAGTATGACGGCCGCAACTCCGATTATTATCCCCAGCATGGTCAGAAAAGAACGCATTTTATTTGCCTTTAAAGCGTCAATTGAAAAACTGCTCAAAACTTGGAACCTTACAGACAAAGCCTACACCTCCTATCTCCGGACATCACTTGCGCTAAATTGGTCACTGATAATCTTACCATCGCGCATAATCAGTTTCCTGGGACAGAATCCGGCAATTTCCGGCTCGTGGGTAATAATTATAACGGTTACACTCTGTTCAATGTGCATTTTTTGCAGTATTTTCATAACCTCCAGGCTGTTTGTCGTGTCAAGAGCTCCGGTTGGTTCATCGGCCAAAACAACCAGCGGATTGTTAACAACTGCCCTGGCAATGGCTACCCGCTGCTGCTGTCCTCCGGATAATTGATTCGGCCGATGATCGGCAAGATCATCTATTCCAAAGCGCTTCAACGCTGCCAAAGCCCTGTTCTTTACTTCATCCCCATACATGCCTGAATAAAACAGCGGGATCTCTACATTATAAAGAGCAGAAGCCCTGGGAAGCAGGTTATATCGCTGAAAAACAAAACCGAACTTTTTATTTCGCAGGCCTGCCAGTTCTCTCGCATCCAGGTCACCGGTATCAACACCATCGAAATAGTAGCTTCCCTCCGTTTGCATATCCATACAGCCAAGTATATTCATCAAGGTCGATTTTCCCGAACCTGAAGGTCCCATAATCGCCACCATTTCTCCTCTTTCAATATCCAAATCAACACCTCTTAAAGCGTGAACTTCCACTCCAGAAAGAGGGTAGATTTTCGTCAAGCCCCGGCAGGAAATAAGCGGTAAAGTTGACATAGCTTTTCACCTCGTTTTTTAAAATCCTCCCGGGCCGCCTGGGCCACCCATGCGTATTCCGCTGCGCGTATTGGAAGAAGAGTTGGAATTAGACGAAGAAGACGATGAATTACCAGTTGATCCGTTCTGACTGAAAATTACAAGGTCACCCTCTTGTAATCCGGACTTTATTTCAATATTAACGTCGTCTGAAAGGCCGGTCTGTACCAGCTTCATGACAGGCTTCCCGTTTTGCAGTACGAATACCGGACTTCCGCTTGCCGGAGCCTTCTGCCTACCACTACTATTATTAGTGGTGGTGTTTTCCTGATTATTTTTCACCTGACTGGTCTGATTGGTCCTTGCTGGATTCGCAAACCTGGTATTTCCTCCGGCGGTTTGCCGCATTTGAGCGGCATATGTACGGGCAAAACTAAGAGCTGTCTGTGGTATGTTCAAAACATGCTTTGCGGAAGAGATAACAATATTTATACTGGCCGGCAATCCTCCTCTTAATTTGCTGTAATCGTCAATTGCGATAACGGTATCATACATCTGCACATTGCCGACCGTAGTGGCGTTGGGCGCCAACGAGACGAGTTTTCCTGTAAAAGTTTCATCGGGATATGTGTTAACTGTGAACGTTGCTTCCTGGCCAATTTTTACCTTGCTGACATCCGCCTCGTTAATCTCAGCCTTTAGCTGCAGTGTAGTTGATGATAGTTCAATGGAAAATTGGGAAGTCGATGTCGAGCTAGTGCTCGTTGCGCCGCCTCCCGTCCACTGACCGATATTACCGGTTATCTTGGATACATACCCGTCAAAGGGGGCGATGATTTTTAAGTTGTCCATGTTATTCCTGGCGATGTTCAATTGTGCCCGGGCTGATTTAACCTGCGCGGCGGCAGTTTCGAGATCATAGGAGCTATTAATTTCAGCAAGATTGGTTTGTGCGGCGGCATATTGAATTTGCGCCGACTGGTAGCTGTTACTTGCCGCATCCAGATCTGCCTGTGAGATTACACCGGCTTCAAGAAGCAGCTTATCGTGTTCAAGTGTCGTCTTAGCCAGGTCAAGATTGCTTTTCGCCTGCTCAAGCTCGGCTTTTGCCTGCTCAATCTTGGGGGCGTGGGACGCAACAGCCTTGTTATAATTAGCCATGGCGCTCTGCAGACTGGCCTCGGCCTGGTCGAGTTGGGCCTGCAAGTCACTGCCCTGCTCAGAGGCAAGTTCCTGACCTGCCTTCACCTTGTCGCCGACATTGACACTGCATTTTTCAACATAACCCTGGGTTTTAAAAGTAAGCGTAGTATTCTGAACCGGTTCAATGGTACCCGAGGCGCTTATCGTCTCCAGGACGTCGCCATAGGATACTTTAACAGTAACAAATTCGCCGCTTTTCTTGTTTGCGGCCAGCCGCCAGTATCCAAAGCCGCCTAACAACACTAATATTAAAATTATCACAAGCGTTCTGGGGTTTTTAATTAATTGCAGAATTTTTACGGGCATTCTTTTATACTCGGCCACTTGGGAGCCCTCCCCCTGATATTAGATTTTTTTACCCTCAATTTAACTGCCGCTGGAAACCCATGGTGTCTCGAAACTCATCACCTGGATGACATGCTGGCATTCGGCTTGGAGCAGGTTCAGTTTGCTCTGGGTTACTGAATTCTCCGCGGAAACCAGGTCGATTTTGCTGATCAGCCCGCACTGATATTTAAGTCTGGCCACGCGCAGACTTTCCTCGGCAGTTGAAAGCTTTTTTACCAGAATGGCGTGATTATCCTCCATTTTCATGATGTTATAGTAAAGAGAACGCAGCGCCTGAACAGTGCGGTCCTTTTCGGTCTGGGCATTCTGCTCGGCTATTGATACTGATATCTCAGCACTTTTGTAAGTATGGGCTTCAGCCGGACTGTAACTGTATATATTAAGCGCAATTTCCGCCTGGTCGACAGCGTTGTTTGCTTTCCAGACGGAGGGGCTTTCATCCAGAACACGTGAAATCTCCGCATCCAGACTTGTAACCTGTAGCGGTGAAAAAACCGGTTGGTCCGTCAGTTCCGGGCGGCTGGCGGCCGACAGGCCGATTAACTGATTGAACTTTTGATAGGAATCTGCCAGAGTCTTTTCGGCTGAAGCATAAGCTTGTTTGGCAGATTCGTAGCTTTCGCTGTCCTGAGTCAGCTGCCACTTGCTTGCGCAGCCCAGTTGGCGCTTTAAAACTGTACCGCGATATTGCATTTCGGCATAATTCATCGACTGCTGAGCCGCATCCAGCGACGCTTTGGCTTCCAGGACATTGTAATAGGCCTGGTAAACGGATATTACTACAGAATCCAGAGCAGACTGATAACTCTTTTTGGCTGACATCCAGTTTAGATTCTTCTGTACATAACTGTTATACGCCTGTTCAACCTCGGGTGTCGTTTGCCCCGTTGGCGTAAAATCCAACGCTTTTGAGGCGGCGTCAAGGTCTTCCTTTGACTGATCGATGCTGTAACCGGACGCTCGCAATGAGCTGCTGTTGGCAATAGCCATTTTGACAGCCTGTTGCATGGGCATCTGATGTCCGGCAGGTTCCGCCGCAAAAGCAACACCCGTGCAGGAAATCAAGACGATAGCGCATAATATAAATACCAGCAACTTGCGCAAGTTACATTCCCCCTAATAAAAGTACCCTTTTATCTCCTTTGAAGATAGAGTAAGGAGTAAACTTGTTCCCCCTTTCATTGGCTAATTGACTATATTTTCAAAACCTGTCTGTCAATCTCTTAAATAACAACTATTCTACCTTAATTAACCCTTAATGGTAACTGGAATTTGTCCGAACAAAAGCTGAACATATGCTGAAAAGAAGGGAGCCGGCAGTATCTTTTTAATGTTCCCGGCGCCTGGAATAAACCATATTTTATTAATTAGAGACACCTGATTATCTAATTCTGCCTGTACATTAGCCAACCATTTCTGTTTCAGTTGCTCCAGTGTCATCCCTTTATCGTTGGCAATCTGCTCTAAAGTCTTCCCGGCTTTTAACTGGGTTTGCAGTTCCTCGGAAGTCAGGCCAAGAATCTTGACTAATATCATCTATAGGCGGATTCATCATCCTTTGCCCATTTCCCGGAGCACCGCCCTCTCGTGGCCTATTTTCCGGCATGTTGCCCTCCTTCGGGGGCCGGGCCTGTCCAGTAGAAACTGACTCCTTTTTGGTATTCTCCCCGACAGATCTATTACTATCATCCTTTTTTGTAATCTCCGGCGTCTCACCAGTAGATTTGTTTTCAACGCCGTTTGTGGCGACTGGCAGTTTTACCTAACCGGAGCTATTATTAGCAGACGGTTTTAAAGCAAACAATTTCACTGCATTGATCGAGCGGTCATTATTATGAGCTGTGACTACACCAATACCTATAGCTCCCAGAGCTAAAATAGTTGCCGCGCTCAGTATCAGAAACTTCTTTTTGCTTATTTTTCTCACCTCCTGTCACCTTGTTTTTTAAGATACGATTGACTTCACATATCCAATTTTTACTATGGTATTTCTTTCATAATAGCTGCTCTGCCTGAATTATCCCTTAAAGGCAACTGAACAATAACTGAATCGCGCGCTCCCTTGTTAATACTGCCGGTTTAGGATTCGAAAGAATGTTACTTACAAAAGAAAAAACGGCGCTCATAAGGGCTTAAAAACTGCTTATGATAGCCGTATTGAAAAGGAGGTATTTTATTGAAAACTATTGATTATCCGGAAGCCAGATATGAAAAACGCATCCATGCCCCTCTTTGCTTTCAATATCGATAGTTCCCTTGTGGATGTCAATAATCGTTTTGGTAATTGCCAAACCGAGGCCGGCGCCGCCGTATTTGCGGACCCTTGAGGAATCGCTCCGGTAAAAGCGGTCAAAAACATGAGGCAGGTGACTTTCACTTATTCCAGACCCGTTGTCCTGAACGGACAACCTGACGCCATCGTTAATTTTGGATAAAGATATCTGGATCTGGCCATTTTCGGAATCCGTATGCTGTACGGCGTTTTGAAATAAGTTTAGAACCACCTGTTTCATACTGTCCGCATCATACTTGAGCTTCAGGTCCGGTTCGATAAACAGGTCGAGTTTTCTGTTGCCTGCCAGAATGCGCAGCTGCGGTTCCATCTCCCGGATCAGGTTATCCAGGAAGCCTTCTGCAAGTTCTATATGCGGCGTGCGGTCGAGCTTGGAAAGAAGAAGAAGATCATGCACCAGTTTGTTAAGACGCTTTGATTCTCCATGCATGCTTTTTAACGCTTTGTTAAGCTGGTCCCGCTGGTTGGCGGCCCCGCGGAGCAAAACCTCTAAAAATCCATGAATAGAAGTCAAAGGCGTGCGCAGTTCATGAGAAGCGTCGGCAATAAAACGGCGCATTTGTTCCTTTGTTTCTCTTTCTGCTTCAAACGAGGCTTCTAACCTTTCCAGCATTCCGTTAAACGATTCAGCCAGACGATCAATTTCCATCTGCCCCTGCCTGGTTGGGAACCTCCTGTCCAGATTCCCGGCGTTAATCTGTTCCGCTGTGTCCACCATGTTGAATAAAGGAACCAGCGTTTTTCTAATAATGGGCAAAAAGCAAAGCAAACCGAACAACATGGCGACAAAGGAAAGTATTAAGAAAGTAAACAGCTGGCGGAGAAGCAATTCTTTAAGGGGACTTGTTAAAGTACTTACCTGAATAACGCCAGGCGCTCGTCCGCGAAAAACCGGCTGCAGGATCAACAACTGCTCTGTTCCTGATGTGTCCTTAACTACTTTGTAATTACCCGGTCTGGATCTTTTAAATTCATCTAACAACGGTGGTTTTTCCAACACATCCAGGTATTCCTGCGTCTTTAGTTTCGGTGGATTAACACCGTCGGGGCCAATAGATAAAACATAATAGCTTCCCTCTTGATCAATAAACGCTAAATTTGCTCCCGGAAGAAAAAAGATTGGCCTGTCAGTATTTTCCTGGTCTTGGTTAAACTGCTCCCAAATATGCCGGGGAATGGATATAATCTGGTTTTGAATGCTTGAAGCTTTATTTCTGTAAACAACGTCTTTCATAAAAACATACTGAAGCAGGCCGATAAGCGCGAGCAAAACCGCCAAAATCAGTAACGAGCGGGATAAAAGCTGGATACTAAGCGAATTGGGATGAAATAAAGAACTAAATATATCCCTGGCTTTTTCTTTCATGGCAAATCAACCCTGTACCCCGATCCGCGCAAAGTACGGATCAGCTGATGATTTTTATCGTTTAATTTATCTCTTAAGATGCGTATATACACCTCAACAATGTTTTCTTCGCCGGCAAAATCATAGCCCCATACTTTATCTAAAATCATTGCCTTGCTTAAAACCATCCCGTGATTAAGAATCAGGAATCTAAGCAGGCCGTACTCCGTTGGCGATAATTCCAAAACACTGTTGTTATACTTTATTTCCTTACGGCGGTCGTCGATTTGAAAAGGGCCAAAAACAACTTCTCCAAATAGATTTGGAAACTGGTTCCGGACCCTGGCGTAAATCCTGGCCAACAGTTCCTCAAAACTAAACGGCTTAACCATGTAATCGTCTGCCCCAAGCGTCAGGCCCTTTACCCGGTCATCCACTTCATCCCTGGCAGTCAGCATAATCACCGCCACGTTATCCATTTTTTTGATCAGCTGGCACACTTCAAAACCATCCATTCCGGGCATCATCACATCAAGTATAACTACATGCGGCTGGAAATCCTTGATCAGGTTGATAGCCGTTATCCCTTCTTGCGCGGATCGCACTTCAAACCCCTCATTTTGCAGACCAAGCTCCAAAAATTCAAGTATGTTCGGCTCGTCGTCCACCAATAATATTTTAATTCCCTTTAACGGCTGCATACCTTATCTACCACCCTGTAGTTTTGTTATACCTATATTATCCGGCCCGAAACTGAAACCATACTGAATGAAAACTAAAATATTGTTGAATTTAAGGAGGAAAAGATCTTTCTTTGAAGCAGTTTTTCTATAAAGTTTCTGTTTTTCCTTCTTGAGTCATTCCTTTCATTATTGCGCCTTGTTAAAAAAGCAAGCTGTTTGCCGGCTTGCCTTTTATAATCGGCCCCCTATCATATTTTTTTTAAGTTTTTTAGTGAGCAAGTTGAATAAATACCTTTTATAAACAAGTCAGCTATATACTGGTATTTAACCTGCATGGACATGACGGAGAAACGTCTTTTAAGAAAAACAGCCATTATCCCGCCAAACCCGCGGAAAGGCGCCTAATTTTTAACCGGGAGTCAAATATAATATGGATATACAATCCGGGCAACAGGCAGTCCAGAATCAGGAAAATATCGTAAATACACCTGCCGGGAAACAGTTTTCAATTAACCGGCTAATCAAGCCAGCGCTTGTCATACTGGCCGTTATGGCGGCCATAGCAGTCAGTGAATATGTTTTCGCTTACCGGAACGCAGGTTATGGTATTACCATTTCCCTTGTTGTCGTAATTCGCTGTATTCATATTTATGCTTCCGGACAAAAGAGGACGGGTTGACGACCTGCCTCGAATCTTTAAGCCTGGTTCCCCTGTATATCCTGTTCACGTCATCGCTGCCCTGGTTTTTTATAGACCAGCAGTACCTGCTTCCCGCCGTATACTCTTGTATTATCGGGCTTTGTCTTCTGCACGTTTTTTACGGGAGTTAAACTTAAAGGAATTAATCAACCTGCCTGACTGGAAAACCATTTTCCGTTTTTTCCTGCTGTCCATTCCCATAGGCGCCTGTACCGGCCTGGTGGAGTACCTGATTTTAAAAACTCAGTCCGCTTCTCCTGCAAAGTTGTTCTATCATCCCCGTATGTTTCCCCTAGCAGGGCAAAAACCGCCTGATACTGGTTTATCGGAAGAAGTGAACCGTTACAAGATGCCAGCCTTGCGGCGCCCAAGTTAAGGGCCAGGGTAAAATCGTGCCAATATAAAAATCCATAATAAAATCCCTTTCCTATAATCAAAATAAAAGGTTTTTACCCTGAAACGTTGAAGTATTTGTTATGCGCATAGCATGTTTCTAATCTGGTTAACCCATAGAAAAGCGCTTTCTGGAGCGTATATGCCCGGGAAGATACCGTCTGCGAAAACAATAATTCGGTTTTTAGAAAAATAAAACAACAGGAGTTGGCGCCGGTGAATATACAAATACTTAGAAACATGGAAAATATTTGTGATCCACTGTTATTAGAAATCCTCAAAGAATATTTCGGCGATATAAACGATGTTATTTCATGGTTTCCGGACCTGGTAGGATATATAGGAGACGACTATGATTTCTTTGGGAAACCGGTAAAAAGAGGACGTACAGGTTATTTCTGGTTCCTCACAGAAAAACTTTTAATACAAGCAAGCGCCGAAAAGGAATCGATTTCCGTAAAGGTTTTTAACCTGGATAAAATTATCAGTATCAGCTGCAATTACACTATTCTTAAAGCAGGACTCAGAGTAGACATAACAGGCATAGCAATTATTTTTACTGACGGGCAAAGTGTTAAAATTGAAAGCAGACAAGGATATAATCAAAGTATAGAAGAATTTTACATAGCGTTGGTTAATAAGATTGGTCATTAAATTTAAGAAATAAGAAAAGGATTTACGCTATAAGGTTGAGGATCTGGTGGAGATAAAATAAAGCCGTATTAGAAGCCAGGAAACATTGGTAGAGTATGAAAAGTAGAAGATTATACAAAAAAGCAGGATAGACATCCATGCCGCTAGAGCGGCGCCATCAAGGAGGTATTCCTTCGTTATATGAACACAAGATTCCCAATTAACTAAACCGTTAATAAAATCTGTTCCAGTAACTAAATGAGGTCCCTCTTCTATAAATTCATCCGTTTTTAAACCTTGCCATCCTATACGACCCTTTATATAGCTAGAGTATTTATTTTTTATTGTCCCCCAATTCTCCGGAATCTCCCCAATCCACTCAATACCGCTGTCTTTCATCATCCTGGTCAATTATTCAAACACCGCTTTCAGCGCCCCGTCCAGTTCCTTCTCAATTTCTAAAATTTCCGCCATTATTTCACTTGACGGCTTAGGTGGAGTATATTTATAAAAATACCTGGTAAACGGTATCTCATAGCCGATTTTGGTTTTATTTTTATCTATCCAGGCATCAGGAGCAAAAGGCAGAACTTCCCTGGCAAAGTAGGTGCCGATATCCTCGGTCAGCGGCACATTTTCAGTATCCCGCAGACTTACGTCGGGCTGTTTTTCTCCTTTTTTCAGGACAGGCTTGCCGTCCTTACCTAAAAGCGGCCGCTCAACCACTATTTTGGCATAGCCGAATTTCTCATTGTCAAATATCTTGCTGAACTCATTTTCCTTAAAATCGCCGTAGATCCTGGTGATCTCGTCAATGTAATGCCTGGGTATATCGTTTCTTTTATTGCCCAGCGACTTCCGGCGTTTTTCGTACATCCCGTTGGCGTTGATCAATTGAACCTTGCCTTTGCGGTGCGGGGCTTTTTTATTGGACAGCACCCAGATATAGGTCGCGATGCCGGTGTTGTAGAAAAGATCGTTGGGCAGGGCGACGATGGCTTCCCAGCAGGTCATTTTCGATAATATACCTGCGGATTTCCGAGGGACCACTCCCGGCGTCACCCGTAAACAGGGGCGACCCGTTGTGGATTATAGCCAGGCGGCTGCCGCCGTCTTTTGTGTCTTTCATCTTGGAAATGGCCGTCAGCAAGAAGAGCATCTGGCTGTCGCCTATCGCCGGGACTCCCGGCCCGAACCTGCCGGCAAAGCCGAGCTTCTGCTCATCTTCTATAGCTTTTTTCTCGTTTTTCCATTCCCCTATTGGGTGTATACACCATATATGGCATGTGCTGGTATGTATAAATTTACTAAATTTATGCTTGAAATCGTGATCAAAGTTTTATGCAACGCTAGTGGCTAAAGATCTTTGAATCTGGAATAAGAAAAGAAACTATGCCATCTGTTGAATTATTGCTTAATAGTTCTAGTAGGAATTATGCTAATCCTAGCAAGATAATAGATGATTATTTCTCTTTTAATAATAACATATTATCAAGTGAATTATTAACGGAATATGAGTATTTAAGCACACAATTGTTAGAAAGATATGACCGAAGAACATTACCGTTTCCAATTCAATGGGCAGCAGAAGATGGCACTAGCTTTTTACTCTATGCGATAACAAGAATAAGAAAACCAAAGATGATTTTAGAAACAGGTGTTGCAAATGGCCATTCAACTTATTTTATTCTAAATGCTCTTTTAAAAAATGGGTTCGGATCTTTGCACAGCATAGATATCTCTTCTAAAGTTGGAGTGTTGTTAGAAGATGGAGAAAAAACAAACTGGAATTTTCATTTAATCAGCACAAAAAATGATTTTAATAGAGTCGTAAATGACATTAATGAAGTTGATTTTTTTATGCATGACTCGAATCATAGTTACAGATGGCAATATTTAGAGTACGACACTATATATAAAAAAATGTCACCAATATCCGTATTTGCCAGCGATGATATTGATTGTTCCTATGCGTTTATAGATTATTGTTCAAAGATAAACAAAAAACCAGTGGTATTGATCGACAAGAGGAAATTTATCGGTTTATTGATTAATTCGTGATTTTAATGTATGTTCTTCCTGTTAAATTGAATTTGAACTGAGCCCGGTTCAGATTGCGGGGTTATTTTTTTATCAGGTTATGTTAAGCGGTTGTTATCTTGCCGGCTGTTGAATGAAAGGATGCGAGAAAACTTTCGAGCGGTCTTCAACAGTATCGATAATCTGTTCACCTTCCTGATGGTTTAAAAGGGCAGGCTGCCAGTTTTTCACGCATACCGGGACAAGGCAGGGCAAAATCTTGCCGTCCTGTATGTTTAGCTGTAAAAGAACCGTGTCGTATTTGGTTCTGTTGTTCCCTCCAAAAATAAAATTACCAAGCGAGTAGGCTATAAGGCCGTTTTTGTATTCTTCTATTCCCTGCAGGAGATGCGGATGATGACCGACAATTAAGTCAGCGCCCGAATCGACTGCAAGGTGGGCAAGCGTTATTTGATAAGGCTTTGGATGGCCGGCATTTTCTTCACCCCAGTGGAAATTTACTATTACGTAATTGGCGATCTTTTTGAGATTGCGGATATCTTCTTTTAAGATTCTTTCGTTGAACGGGTTGGTCCCGGCTGTAAAATCCGGATTATTGTAGTAGCCCAAAAAACCGATCTTTATTCCCTTAATCTCAATTACAACCGGTTTTCTTGCATCCTCCCGATCCAGTCCTGCGCCTACATGTTTTATTCCCGCATTGTCAAGGTATCTTAAAGTATCCTCAATGCCCTGAGTACCATAGTCCCCAGTATGATTGTTGGCAAGGTTGACAATATCGACGCCGCCGTCCTGTAATATTTTTATATAATCAGGGCGCATGCGGAAGTTAAACTTCTTGGGAACCTTTGTACCCCTTGCAGTAATGGGATTTTCCAGGTTGAGCATGGAAAGGTCTGAATCTTTAAAACAGGTGAGGTTTGCAAAAGGATAGCCATAATTTTCTTTGACAACATTTTCGAGGGAACAGGCAAGTACAGTATCACCGGCAAAGTTGATCACGACTTTGTTATTATTTTCGTCAGGAAGGATTACCCAAACAGGTTTGCCGGGTTCCTGGTATTTAATTTTTGCTCCGAGAAGTTCGCTGAAAGAGCGTAAAGGGACATAAAATTCGTTTTCATACATAGTTACAGGTTTGCCAAGGCTGAAAACCTTGTCGTTAAGCCAGACGGTTTTTGAAAGATTTGTTAGAGTTATATTGTATTTATCATTTTTGACAGATGCCTCATTTCCATTGATTTCTTCCTTTAAACCAAACATCCGGCAGATTTCCTCGAGCGGTACAAAATAAGATCCGTCAGATAAAATTGCCCTTTCAGATACACAAATCTCCTTTGCTGATTTTTCAAATGTTGGGTCTGTTGACTCCGTAAAACAAATTACAGGCCAGGCAGTTAATAAAAATATTAAAAGGATATTTTCTGCTTTCCTCATGTCATAATCCTGAGTGTATAATTTTGTATTATATAATAAATGAAATATTGTCATGATTAAAGAGGTATAAGTTATCGAATAAAAAAAGAAAAAGAATATATTTAATCGAACTGTAAAAAGTGTTCCAAAACGATGTCCACCTAACCGTCAAAACGGCGCACCCGGCAGGCACAGCATTGTTGAATACATATACTTAAAGTAATTTTTTATTAAGATGAGGAGAATGGAAATGAAAAAACTGATGTTCTGGTCATCGGGGGCAGCGCAGGGGGGATATTTACAGCAATCACCTCGAGAAAGATATATAAAGATAAGATCGTACTGCTGGTAAGAAAGACCGGTACGGGAGTGGTGCCCGGCGGAGTGCCTTATGTCTTCGGGACCTTGTTGGACACTTTAAAGAATAGGATCCCTGACGCCATGATCACCGATGCCGGTGTTAATCTGATGATCGGCGAGGTTGTCAGGATCAATAAAGAGAACAAAACTGTTTCTTTAAGAAACGGTGAAGATATCGCTTATGACAAACTGGTCCTGGCTGTGGGTTCAAATCCGGTAATACCAAAAAGTATTCAGGGTTACGACCTGGGAAATGTTTTCCCGATCGCCAGGGACGAAGTTTACCTTCGCATCTTTTTGAGGAGTTAAAAACCCTTCAGGACGTAGTTGTTATTAGCGGAGGGTTCACAGGCGTAGAATTTGCCGAGCAGCTTCAAAAAGCAGGCAAAAAGGTTACCCTGGTAGAAGCGGCGCAAAGATGCCTTTGGCAGGCTTTCGATGACGAGGTATGCCGGACAGTGGAAGACGATCTGAGATCAAACGGCATTGCAGTAATGACAGGAACGAAAGCAAGTGAGATTACCGGCCGGGGAAAGGTTGAAGCGGTCAAACTGGATAATAGAGCAACCGTCAGGGCAGAGGCGGTAATACTGGCGACAGGTATAACACCGAACTCCATAGTGGCGCAGGAGGCCGGCCTGTCGGTTAACTTTGATGGCTCCTTCAAAGTGGACAATTACATGAGGACCAACTGTAAAGATATCTTTGCGATAGGGGATTGCGCTGAAAAGAGATGTTTTTTTACCAACCGGAATGTACCGGTGCTGCTTGCTTCAACGGCTGCCCTGGAAGCCAAAGTGGCTGCCTTGAATTTGTTTGGTTTGAAATATCTCAGGGAGAACAAAGGGGTAATAAGCGCTTTTTCTACTAAATATTCGGTAAAACATACGCCGCTGCGGGAATGACGGAACGAAAGGCTTCTAAAGAAGGGTTTGAGATAGTTACAGGACGGGCTTCCACTGTGGACAGGCACCCTAAAACCTTGCCGGATGCCGGTGCAATTGATTTAAAGCTGATTTTTAAGACCTCGGGTGTGCTGCTTGGCGTCCAGGTAACGGGCGGAGACTCAATGGGGGAAATGATCAATGTTTTAGGCCTGGCCATCCAGAAGGGCCTTACCGCCAATGAGCTGAACACCTTCCAGGTTGCGGCGCATTCCCTGATTACATCTTCGCCTGTCAATTATCCAATCAATGCGGCAGCTTTGGACGCCCTGATAAAATGATCTTGAACAGCTAATCCTGAATTAGAAAATCTTATCTGCCGGACCTTTGTTCAGGTTGAGTATATTTTTTAATCTATTCTTGAGCCCGGTGTTCCTTTCAATAACCTTGTTGTTTTTAACAGCATATGCAATAGCCTTTTTGCTTCCGATTATTACTGCAATTTTCTTTGCACGGGTTACGCCTGTGTAAAGGAGATTTTTTTGTAACATGATATAGTTTTACATCCGATATTATGCCGATATCCCCGTTAAACACATTTTTGTCATAGTTGTTTCTTATCTGCATGACCTTATCGTGGAGCCTATATTCGGCGCCGCCTCTTCTTAAAGATAAAGTATTGTTATTCAATGCTGCCTGCAGTTGTATATTCATATTAACAGCGCCGGTATCACCGCGCAGCATGGGGCATAAAACCTGAATATCACGAATGGGATCTACCTTATAATATGCGGGAAGGCGTGTGGTACAGAGCTGTTTTATAATGTCCGGTATCTTGGCGGGATCATTGGCTTGAATGAAAAAGAAGTTGCTGTTCTTATCGGGTCTTAGATCAGGGAAAATTCCATTGTTAATACGATGCGCGTTCCTGATTATAGCGCTGCCCATTGCCTGCCTGTAAACATGTTCGAGCTTTATAACCGGTACTGCGCCCGAGTCAATCATATCCCGCAGCACATTGCCGGGACCAACGGAAGGAAGCTGATCGACGTCACCGATAATTATTACAGTCATGTGGTCCGGTATTGCTTTGAAAAGATTATGCATAAGAACAATATCAATCATAGAAGCTTCATCAAGGATAAGCGCATCGCCTTCCAGAGGATTATCGCTGTTTCTCTGGTACCCGTCAGGAGGCTTAAATTCAAGCAGTCTGTGTATAGTTTTAGCTTCCATGCCAGTTGTTTCGGTCATGCGTTTGGCGGCGCGCCCCGTGGGCGCCGCAAGCAGGATTTGCATACCGCGCTCTGCAAATGCGGATATGATAGCTGATGTGATAGTTGTTTTACCTGTACCGGGGCCGCCCGTTAAGATCATTATTTTGGACTGCACAGCGCAGTTGATGGCTTTTATCTGAATCTGGTCATAAATAATGCCGGTTTTATTCTGTAAATCACAGATAATACTATTAATGTCATTGAATGGTTTGTAGCCGGGAGTATTTAAAACTTCAAAGATCCTTCTTGCCGTACCGGCTTCACTGAAAAACAGGGGCGGTATATATATTGCGTCAGGATCTTCAAACACAACGTCTTTTTCTTTTAACATATGATCCAGAGTGATTGATATAATACATTCTTTTATCTCCAGCAATTCGTTAGCGGTTTTAATCAACTGGTCTCTTGCCGCATAGCAATGGCCTTCATCCGCAAGCTCGTTTAAAGTATATAGAATACCGCTTCTGCATCGTACAAAGCTCTCTTTATCAAACCCCATCTTAGCGGCAATTTTATCGGCGGTTTTAAAACCAATACCCCGGATGTCGTCCGCCAGCTTGTAGGGATTGGTTTTTACTATGGAGACGCTTTTGTTGCCATATGCTTTATATATCTTGACAGCGTGAGAGGTATTGACCCCATGGTCCTGCAAAAAAAGCATGATATTTTTGATTTCTTTTTGTTCCTGCCATGCGGACTTGATCATTTGAATGCGCTTTTTGCCTATGCCCGGGATATCGATCAGCCTGTCAAGCCTGCATTTACCGAAACCATGGTTCCGATAACAGTTACAAGGTTATTAAATCCTTTTGCCTTAACTTTAATAACGCAGAAACCATTATCTTCGTTTACAAATGTTATACGTTCAACTATACATCGTAAAAAATCCATTTAATTACCCTTAATCCGTTTTCCTAAGTAAATCATCCAAGCTCTTCAGCATTTATAACAACATGGCGGATATTAAGGTGGTTATTGATAAAATTTAGCGACTTAGCGCCGCTTTCAAGCCGTTCAATCAATTTTTTAAATCTTCTATACGTTTTTCAAAAAAAACAATACGTTTTTTTAGAATTTCAACCTGGTCCGGTTGCATTCCGAAGCCGGAAATTCTCTTGCAGGAAGCTCTGGTACCGCTTCCTGCGCCCTGTCCGGGATGCTGCTTCCGGAAGGACTAACCTGATTTTGATTTTTGCATAACCCTTCGCTTTTTCCAGTTCCATGCCCCAGCCCTAAAGGTCCTTTTATATATTTTTCCATACTTCCGCATTTGGGGCAGGAAATTTCGTAGCCGCGTTTACCGTTTTCTGAAAATGTTCCTTCATCCCACGTATGCTTGCATTTAATACACTCAAAAGAACGGCGTTTTTCTATGTAGTTCCCGCCTCTAATCATGATCGTCCTGCCCTCAACCAGCGCTAAAGCTATTTTACTTCTGGCGGTTTGCAGAAGGCGCTGAAAAGTTGGGCGGCTCAATCCCATTTGGCTGGCGCACTCGAACTGGTCTAAGCCACACATATCTTTAAGCCTGATGGCTTCAAGTTCCTCTATTCCAAGCACCAGCGGGTTTTGGTTTGGTTGGCCTTCAGCAATAAATTTTTGGCAGCAGGGGAGGTTGTCGACCAATCCTATGCATCTTTTCCTTACCATCACGATACCACCTAATGAACATATGCTCATTTAATTATATATTGTTATATCCCAAAGCGCAATATGAAGTTATAATATATTGGAATTCATAAACTCCGGCAGTTTTCTTTGCGGATTATTGACGAATAATTCTATGTTTCTAAAGCTGTCTCTATATTCTATGCTTGAATACTTTAAACCGCGACACGAGTGAAGAATAATCTTTGACGGCATCTCCAAACTGTAGTTATCCTTATTTTACTCTCGTAAAGTCGCGATAAGTCTTTTGGGATTTAAGAGCAGATCAAGTCCGTCGTTGATATCCTTCACTATTACGTCAGCTTCCCGGAGAGCCTTTGCAGAAGTACCTTCCGGGCCGATGACAATAATACCCAGAGCGGCAGCCTCCAGCATCAGGGCATCGTTGACGCCGTTGCCCACGGCTGCTACGTTTTCTGCCGCTAAAGATTTTACAATTTCCAGCTTTTCAGGAGCGCCGACCCCGGCTGTAAGAATGTGGATGCTGCTCTTAATACCTTTGCAGTATTCCCGGCAGGAACCGAAAGTGTCAGCTGTCACAATATGGACTTCCATTTGTTCCGCCAACTTATTAAGCCTTTCCTTTACTCCGTCAATCAACACACCATCACGCGCTATCGTTCCGTTAAAATCGAGCACGATATGATTTAAACTTACAGATCCTTTTCCCGGAATATCAAACGTAATCATTTTCCTCTCCAATACTTTCTGTTTTAAAATTGAGATCTGCGTCCGGAAGGCGTAAAACGTCTTTAACTTATTATATATCAGTTACACATCGGCGCCATTTGCCTAACTGATAAGGACTCGCACAATTCAGAGGTTCAAATTTTCTTGTTATGCCTTCGCAGGTTTGTTTTTGTTTAAAAGCTATAAAATATTCTTATTTTATGATACCTCAGCCATAATAATATTAAATTATTAATATAACAAAGACTCATATATAATCATTTTATCAGTGTTAGGAACCCTGACCAACCCATGTTGATTGTCTCCAGGGCACGTCCTTTTGTCAAGGTAAGAGACCTTTCTTAATCAAATTACACAAGGGGATTATAATATGCGCAGAGTTTATTTTGATCACAGCGCCACCACGCCTGTTCACGCACAGGTGGCTGAGGAGATGAGCCGGTATTTAACCGGTCAAAATTTTGGCAATCCGAACAGCCAGCATTTCTTTGGGACTGTTGCTCGTAAAGCCGTTGAAGAGGCAAGAGAAAAAGTTGCTTCAGCCATGTCCGCCAATCCCGGGGAGATTGTCTTTACAAGCGGAGGAACTGAATCCGATAACATGGCTATACATGGAATCGCCTGTACAAACCGGGAGAGGGGGAACCATGTAATAACCTGCGCAGTTGAGCACCATGCAGTTCTTAACACTGTTAAGGCTCTGGGAAAGCAGGGTTTCGACATCACTATCCTGCCTGTGAATCAATATGGCCAGGTTAATCTCGATGAACTTGCTGACGCTGTTACAGATAAAACGATTCTGATTAGTATCATGCATGCGAACAATGAAGTCGGAACTATCATGCCTATGAAAGAAATAGGTAATTTGGCCAGACAGCGGGGAATTGTCTTCCATACTGATGCAGTTCAGAGTTTCTGTAAAATCCCCTTTACTGTTGATGAGCTTGGTGTTGACCTGCTTTCCGTTTCGGGGCACAAAATATATGGTCCCAAAGGTATTGGAGCCCTGTACATACGAAGCGGCACGCGTATTAAACAGACTTTATTTCATGGCGGGGCTCAGGAAAAATTGCGCAGGGCGGGTACAGAAAACGTACCTGGTATCATAGGGTTGGGCAAAGCGGCCGAACTGGCTTTTAATGGGATGGAGCAAGAAAGCAGGAGATTAACCGCACTTCGCGATCGGCTGATCAGCGGTGTCCTCAGCCGGTTCAAGGAGGCAAGGCTGACCGGTCATCCCACTTCCCGTCTGCCCAACCATGCCAGTTTTTGCTTTGAATTCGTTGAGGGAGAATCAATGCTCTTTAATCTTGATATGAAGGGCATAGCTGCGTCAAGCGGTTCGGCCTGCACATCGGGTTCTCTGGAACCGTCACACGTTTTGCTGGCAATGGGCATTCCGCCGGAGGCCGCTTATGGATCCTTACGCCTTACACTTGGCAGAGAGAATAAAGAGGAGGATGTGGAATACTTCCTGGAAGTTATAGATTCCGCGATAGAAACCGGGTAATGCCGATTCCGGCGCAGATACCTTTTGGAATGTTAAAGGAGGCAGATGGCGGCTGCCTATTACTTTTCTTACAGTTTTGGCAAAACAAGAGAATATTTCCATTCAAATTATACAAGGAGGAAAGTTGATGAACAAAAGTTTGGATTGCCGCGGGTTAGCGTGCCCACAACCGGTTATAAAAACTAAAAAAGCGCTGGAAGAAATTGAACAGGGATCCGTTCTTACTGTCATTGTTGATAATCAGACTGCGAAAGAAAATGTTACCGCTTTTGCCGAAAATTCAGGTTGTAGTGTGGACGTAAAGGAATCTGATAGTGATTTCGTATTGGAGATAGCTATAAAAGATAAGTCCGGGGATTTGCAGTGCAGCACTGAATGTGTTCAAAAAGTTGAAAGCGTTTCTCAAAAAGGCCCGGTTTACTTGATTACCACAAACTCGTTTGGTCAGGGTTCCCCTGATTTGGGCGAGGTGCTGATGAAGAGTTTCTTTACTGCTTTAATTGAACAGCCGTGCCCGGAGTCTTTAATTTTTATAAACTCTGGAGTTTACCTGACAACCGAAGGTTCGCCGGTAATTGAACAACTGAATTCCCTGGTCCAAAAGGGCGCACAGATTCTTTCCTGCGGCACATGCCTGAATTATTACAAGCTTGCTGAAAAACTGCTCACCGGAAAGGTCAGCAACATGTTTGAAATACTTGAACAGCTTACAAAGTCCGGTAAGGTTATTAATATAGCCTGACAATAGCGTTAAATAAATAGCCTATGCAGACAATCGCCAGAGCTACAATGCCAAAATATGCAGCCAGTTCACGCCTCGCCATAAAATGTTTTTTAGGTGGAAAAAAGCTCCTGATTACGGTTATGACAAAGATAATCAGGACCAGCATGAACAATATTTTTACTGTGTTATATAAGAAAAAATTAATAGCAGAGCCAAAATCTCCAGCTTGCGGCATAAATACTCTTATAGATTCCCTAAACCGGGCTGTAGTTCACTGAGCCCGCTGCCTGGGCGGATTATGCTGCCGTTGCGGTTTATTGCGGAAAACTTGGCTGCGATGTAAATGGAACGCAGAAGCACAAGAGATAACCGTTAGTTGAAGGATTAAAACTAAACTTGTGCTGTCACGAAAAACATTGTAGAGTAGAGGAAAGAACCTTTGGAGGTAATTAACATGGCAAGAAAGATTTTGGCTAAAGATATAATGACCAAAGAGGTCATTACAGTTAATGCGGACGATACTATAGAAAAAGTAGCCCAATTGATGTTGAATCACCACGTCAGCGGCATGCCCGTGGTAGACGGGGAAGGAAGATTAGCCGGCATCATCAGCGAGGGAGACTTATTAATCCAGGACAAGGAAATAAAAGCGCCGGCGATGACTGTTTTTCTTGGCGGTATTATTTATTTGGAAAACCCCAGCCGTTTCAACAAAGAATTAAAACGCATTATTGCTTTAAAAGTTAATGAGTTAATGTCCGAGAAAGTGTATTCTGTCGGGCCGGAAGACCCTATCGAGAAAGTAATCAGAATTATATCGGAAAAAGAAGTCAACCGCGTCCCGGTAGTGGATGAAAACAAAAGACTGCTGGGAATAATCAGCCGCCAGGATATTATCAAGGCCGCACATTCTCGATGAGCAGGTAACTTAAAAGATGCCTTAATTCTTTTAAAACAGTAACCCTGCAAGTTTTTGCGGGGTTCTGACATTATATGCTCTTTTTAAATAAAGGAAGTTAGACCGGGAATGATGAATAATTTAAGTAAAAAAAGAAGTGGATAAAAACAGGATGAACAGCGGGGACGTTTTTGGGTACAGGTGTCCGGTCTGCAAAACTATTTCTTCTAAAGAAGCCAATACCTGCACAGAGTGCGGCCACTGGCTTTTTGACCGCAATTTTCCCGGTACGCCAATATACCGGGACGAGTATTTGGATGAAATAGATCATGAGGAGAAAAAATCAACATCTAAATATCTTATTGTGCTCATTGCCGCTGTTCTTTGTGTTGTTATGTTCGCTTCTTTGATCAATATTCCCAGGAGTGACGAGTCATCTGTCCTGCCAATTCGTGAAGTGCGGCAGTCAGTAGAGCCGCTTTCCCTTAACGAAAAGAGTGTAAGCAAGGGCTTTACCTGGAATTACCAGGGAGTCACATATAGCTGGAATATAGGTATTCCTGCAGATTTGCTTGAGTACAGCAGGAATATAAAAGATATTGTTCAAGAGTATTATAAAAGCGACGGGGTTGAGCAAAGAGCCACTTTTATAAGATCCGACGCCGTCCTTAGAAATCTGATCAGTTCTTTAAGGGTAACGTCTAACGGTGATTTATCCCCCTGGGTGACAGAAGAAAAAAACTATAGATTTGCCGGTTACATGGGAGAAACGCTGTCAGACATGGCTGCCAAATTTGATTACTTTCACAAGGCTGAGTTTGTACTGAGTTTTATCGGGGGCGCTATTCCTTACAAAGTTGCTGATGTCCAGCTGCCGGTTCAAACACTTGCTGAAAATGGTGATTGTGACTGCAAGTCTATTCTTCTGGCTGCTATCCTGAAAAACATGGGGTATAGAGTTGCTCTGGTAGAGTTTCCGGATCACTTTGCTATAGGAATAGCCTTTGAAGATGATCAAGTTCCGTCTAACCGGGACCTTTTATATTACGAGTATGAGGGAACCAAATATTATTTTGCCGAGACGACAACACCGGGATGGCGAATCGGCGCCGCCGGCAGTAAAAGCAGAAGAAACGCAGTCTTGTTTCCCGTTAAGTAACTAATTTTTTAGCAGGGGAATAATGAGAGAAAGCTGCTAACGCAATTTAAAAAGCAGATAAATAGGAAAAGAATTTTGAGATAATGAACGATTCCGGGATATTTTTTTAAAAATGCTTGATACTATATTTAATCTTGAAAATTGGAGGAATACATAGTGGACAGCATGGTAAGATGGAATCCGATGAAGGACCTGAGTAATTTAAGACATTCCATAAACAGAATTTTTGATGAAAATTTGTCGCCGATGATTGGGCGAACCGGCACAATGGACAATCCCTGGACTTTTCCGGTAGACATTCACGAGAATGAGGACAATATTATTGTACGTGCGGAGATCCCCGGTCTGGAGAAAGATGAGATAAAGGTTCATTTTGTGAACAACCAGCTCAGCATTCAGGGTGAACGCGCTAATGAGCAAAAGAAAGAAGATGCCCGTTTCCTTAAGATCGAACGCAGTTATGGGAGTTTTTACCGTTCCTTTAACATTGACTTTCCTATAAAAGAAGATGCGATTACGGCAAACTACAAAAATGGGATGCTTGAAATTACACTTCCAAAAAAGGAAGGGGCAAAACCAAAAAGGATACCTGTAGATGTAAGCGTTCATTAATTTAAAAGCTTTCAGGGTGGATTATTCAAAAAAGGATAATCCACCCTTTTTATTTATTTATTTTTACTTAATGATATTTAAATTGTGATAAAAAAAAGTTATAATAATTATAGGCATTAAATAAAATATCCTTATTTAGGTGGAAAATGAATTTAAAACAGTTGGAAGTATTTTTATGGGTTGCCGAGTTAAAGGGTTTTACTAAAGCTGCCAAAAGATTGTACATGAGTCAACCTGCGGTCAGTTTTCAGATCCAGTCATTAGAAGAATTCCTTGGTGTAAAACTTTTCTGGCGAAACGAAAAAAATGTCATACTTACTGAAGCCGGGAAACTGTTATTTGAACAGGCGAAGCAGATAGTTGCCCATTTTTACAAGATTAAATCGGTCGTCAATGATCTGAAAGAATTAAAAACAGGTTCTTTAACGATTGGAGCAAGTACTATTCCCGGTGAATACATATTGCCGAAATTAATCGGGGACTTTCGCCGGCAGTTTCCGGGTATTCAAATTAATGTGCGGATAGCGGGAAGCGCGCAGGTTGAAAAATGGCTTTTAAACCGCGAAATAGACCTGGGTTTTTGCGGTACATTGATTTCGGGCAAGGAAATCGAGTGTCTGCCCTTTTTAACTGACCACCTGGTTTTGATTGCCCCGGTGGATCATCCCTGGGAAGCCGGCGGGGAAATAAAGATTAGTGATTTAGTTAAGGAAAAGTTTGTTTTGAGGGAAAGCGGTTCCGGTACACGGAAAACATTTGAAACAAGCCTCGCCAGGAGCAACATTTCAAAAGAACAACTAAGCATAGTTATGGAAATGGGCAGCACCCGGGCTGTGATAACCGCCGTAGAAGCAGGTTTGGGGGTAAGCGTTGTTTCATTTTTGGCTGCCAGGGATCCCCTGTTGCTTGGACTGATCAAGGAAATCCGTGTTCATAACCTTGACCTGAACAGAAAGCTATATGTTATTCGCGATCAAAGCTGGATGAGCAATTTTGCTGCTGAAACATTCCATAGTTTTATTTTTACTCAGGAAAATAATTTATTATTTTCTTGAAAGGTGAGCGGAAGCAGTAAAAGGTTTCAGGAAAATAAGAAATGTCGGGTAAGTATTTTAAAAAGGTCCCTGAAATCCAGAGACCTTTTGACGGATAAAATTTTTTATTCCTGTTTTGTGACTTCAATTTTGATTATTTTTACGTCCTGTGCAGGTTTTCCATTGGCATCGGTTTTAACAGCAGCTATTTTATCAACAACATCTATTCCTTCAAAAACCTGGCCAAAAACAGTATGGTGATTGTCAAGCCACGGCGTTCCGCCGTTTTTTATGTAACTGTCAATGAGTTCCTGATCAAAACCATTCTGGCGCATCCATAACTGGAGGTTATCTTCAACCGTATTTTTTTGTACGATAAAGAATTGGCTTCCATTGGTATTAGGCCCGCTGTTGGCCATGGAAAGCGCTCCTTTGTAATTATGCAGGTTATCGCTGAATTCATCTTCAAAAGGTTTTTTCCAGATGCTCTGGCCTCCCGTGCCGTTTCCCAACGGGTCGCCGCCCTGAATCATGAAATTGTTAATTATTCTATGGAAGATTAATCCGTCATAATAACCTGAAGTTGCCAGATTGGTGAAGTTTTCTACGGCTTTGGGCGCTTCTTTGGGGAAAAACTTAACTTTTATGGCGCCCATCGTAGTTGTAATAACTGCAATAGTATCGCCTTTTTCAGGGGGGGCTAACTGGTGCTGGTCCGGTTTCATTTGATTATTTGAACCTCCCTTACTGGATTCTGCTGCCTGCTCTTTGGGTTGGTTAACTTCGGGCTTTGATATTTTACCACAACCGGGTAAGATTATTAAAAGTAAAATAAGTGACAAGATAAATCTTTTTTTCATTTTTACCCCCTTATTTGATCAGGCAATTATTCCGGCCTGGGAAAGGGGAGAGATAAGGGTAGCTAGTATATTCAAACTAAATATTATAGTTCAACAAGAACCTGTAAAATTTAACTGCCCCTTCCTGATCCTCGTTTCCAACGTTAAGTTCAGGAACTTCCCGAACTTCTTCCTGACTAATCCTGTTTAAAATTATCCTGTACATATCCGAAATGATTGCTGCCGCCTTGATTGGATTTTTAAATTCATCGATTTTGTACTCTTCCAGGTAAGTTATCAGCAGTTCCTTGGCGATTTCCTCGAAACTTATTTTTTTGTTGTCCGACATACTATACACTCCTCGTTTTTTTATGTGCTCTAATCCCTTTTCCCAAATTATATTGTAACCTAAAATCTGTTTTCTTGCATATTTAATTTGGACAGGTTTCTGGTACTTTTTAAGCGATTGCAGAAAGGTACAGGTTCAAATCAGGCAGATTGCTGGTTAAGATTAGGATGAATGAAATCTGTAATAGCTGTAATTGGAGAAGCTTTTTACCTTTCCTTGTGAGGAGTATTAAATTATACTTATTACAGATTGATCATAATGCTGAGTTTTTCAAAAGAAAAGACCGGGGGTTTTAGTTGATGCCTGATTACCACAAAATTGCCAGGGAATTATTGACCGCTTACCTTGAAGAACACGAGATAAACGATACAAAAGAAGCTTTAAAGGCCGCAAAAAACATTGCCAGGATGTATAACGTTATTTTAAAGGGTATCATGGTGAAAGCTGAAAACAATCAAAAACCACTTGTTAAAGATGATCCGGACATAATCAATAAGCCCATGAGAATTACCCCTGCATATATATGCCAAAAGGGCGGGCAGGATGAGTTGGATGATGAATTGTTGGAATTGCTTTCCGAATCCGCTTTTTAATAAAGAGAGAAAAAGAATTAATTGTATAATCTCAAACAGGATCTAAGGGAAGGATAAGCTGCCGGACAGGTTTCTTAAACAGCCTGTGATCTCCTGGACGTAAAGTTAAGCTGGCTTCCGGGAAAGGGCCAGGACGTAATCAACTTGACTTTGTAAGCATCCTTAAAATATCAAGGCAATATAAGCTAAATAACCTGGCTTGCGGCATTTATGTCTGCAAGCCGTTATGATCTTAAGCCTGTTTTGCCGGAAGTTATTCCTCTTAAACGGTATCATTTGCCAGGCATAATACGCCTTTCCGGAGAGCAATTTTCAACACTGTCCCCAGTATAATATACCAATGCCTTGAAGGTTAATATAAGGCTGCAGACGGGGTAAATATTCTGGAAAAGAAAAAGGGGGTCAAAAATTGGGTAAGGGGAAAATAAAACATCTATATCCGGGAGGGAACACTTCGGCAGGCTTTTTTTCATATTACTCAAACATTATCGATCTCATCAGGGCAACCCGTGTTTTTATACTGAAAGGCGGGCCGGGTGTGGGGAAGTCTACTTTCATGCGTAAGATTGGAGATGAGATGACTGAAAGGGGCTATGATATCGAACATCACCATTGTTCCTCCGACAATGGCTCTCTTGACGGTGTTGTTATTCCTGCGCTTGGGATTGCCCTGATTGACGGAACCAGCCCTCACATAGTTGATCCCCGTTATCCCGGAGCCGTTGATGAGATTATTAACCTGGGGGAATATTGGGATGAGGCAAAGCTCCGGGCCGGCAGGGAACAGATTTTAGCGGACAGCGATCTATTGGGACAGCTTTTCCCTGCGGCATACTGCCAGCTGGCGGAGGCTAAAATAGCCCGGGATGACGCTGAAAGTTATGTTGCTGGTTGTATGGATTTTTTAAGTGTCAACAAAATTACGCTTGATTTAATTGGTGAAATAATAGAAGATTTACAGAGCAGCGGGAAGACACCTCTGGCAAGGCATCTGTTCTGTTCGGCAATTACTCCCGACGGCGTGAAGCATTTTATAGAAAGCCTCCTGGGCGGTATCGAAAAATTATATCTAATTAAGGGACTTCCCGGCAGCGGCCGTTCTTATCTGGTTGAAACAATAGCCCGGGAGGCTCAACTGCGGGGACTGGACACAGAGGTTTACCACTGTGCTTTTGAGCCTTTGAAGGTAGATCTTGTAATTATTCCGGAAGCAAAATCTGCGGTACTAAAGGATGTCGAGGAAGTTGGTTTTAAGTCTGACATAGTGAAGGGACTGGATACAAACACAGTCGATTTAAATAGCTGCCTTAATCAAACCAAGCTGGAAGGCGGCAAGGATCGGCTTTTCAGCGCCCGGCAGCGTTATACAGCGGCGTTCGAACGGGCAGTTGGTTATATAAGCGAGGCTAAACGCGTTCATGATCATATGGAGAGCTTTTATGTGCCGGCGATGGATTTTGAAGCCATAGGGGAAAAGAGGAATAATACTTTGCAGCGTATCCTGGGTTATGCGCTGGAGAAGTAATTGTGAAAATCTGCACATTTGCGCCGAGGGAACTGCTGACGAAGCGAAGGGGAACCATTATTCTGCCGTCTTTTATACAAGCGGGGACATCAAGGGAATAAACCTTTCCGTCAATCAGCGCGTTTTGTTTCCCAACGGTTAAAACTACCGTTTTATTATTTTTTATTTCGTAACAGTTTTTGTATCCTGGTCCCGGCTTATTTTTGCCTGCAAACGCCGGACGGTATTTTGACATCAGAGCTGAAAAAAGGAGTGTAAAGTATTATTTCGTTCTCGGCGGCAGGATAATTGACGCCTTCAATGTTCAGGACAATATCGCCCAGCCGGGCTCTAACCTGAGGCGCAAAATAGCCGATGACAGCCTTTTTCTGGTCAGTGAATCCTGTCGGTGTCCTTAATATATTCCAGGAATTCAACAGGCATCCGTCCTGCATAAGATGGCCCAGCGGCCAGCCTGTACTGCTGTCGAAAAAGCCGCCGTTTATGGCCGCAACAGCCCCGTGCCTGGCGGCAATACTGCTCAAAGTTTCCCTCTTGCCCAGGGTATCCTGGCCGGTCGCCACATAAAGTTCCATTAAAGTCAAAGAGGGATCTGCTTCCAGGACGTAACCGTGAAGCGGTTTTTTTCTCCAGTTTTGACCCTCGAGAGTGTAATAAATCACCCCGGGGGATATTTCCTGCGCGTTTTTAAAAGATTCCGCAAACGACTGGACGCCGCCCGGAATAAGTTCTCCGCCGGGTTGTATCTGGGGCGGTGTTTCAGGTATTTTTTCAGGCAGTGTTGTTGGCGCGGCGGGTTCGGGAGTTGAAGCCAGCGTGCTGGAATTTATACCGCCAAGGAAAGCCATAACGATAAAGCAATAGCTGAAATTTTAATAATTACAGACTTCATTTTACCTCTCCTTAAGCGTTCGGATCAGCTTAAACGGTGGTTTCCGGCAGCCAATTCCAAAGCCAGCCTTGCGTTTAATAATGCTTTCGGCTGCAAAACTTCAACCGCCCGCTGGACCTTTGCCTTGAAGTCGTTCTGATTATTAATAACTTCATTTACCGCTGAAAGGCAATGGGAATATTCAAGGTTCGACACTTCCCCGGCAGGATGAAGGCCAAGCTGGTTTAAAAAGCGCTTTATTTTTGGATCATAGGAAATGCCTATAAAAGGCGTTCCGGTCACCGCTGCCAAAATCAAAGAATGCAGGCGCATGCCAATTAACAGATCGAGGCTGCATATTATCGAGCCTGCTTCACGGGCGGTCACTACTTTATCTATAATCTGCGCAGAGGTTTTCATTAACTGCTCAACCCTGCGGCAGGCAGCCAAGTCGGTTGGATAGTGAAACGGCAGAAAAATTACCCGCCACCCCGAATTTGATAATTTGTCGGCCAATTTTGCCACAACCAGTTGATCCTTTTCGTTGAATAAAGGCCATTCCCTTATGGATATGCCGACCGCCGGTTGACCTTTTCCCCGCTGATTAATTTGACGCAGGTTTTCAGGGAATTTACTTTCCTGTTCAGATCTGAAATATTCTTTCTTCAGGACAAAGACAGGATCTGCAGTAACATATACGGGTGGAGAGGTTATACCCATCTCAAGCAAATCGCTTGCCGATTGCTCATCCCGGACCGTGATCAGGTCAACCCTGTCGGCAATGCTTTTCATCAGCCGGCGGCCAATTCCGCTGGTAACCGGTCCGACGCCCTGTCCATAAAAACCAACTGGTTTTTTTAATTTAAGAGCCAACCAGACTACCCCGAGGTAGTAAACGAGGCTCTTTAAACCGGTAACGTCCTGCAGCAGGCTTCCACCGCCGCTGATCAGCATATCGGCTTCCTTTAAAGCTCGGTAAACTTCCCCCGGCTGCCAACGGTTTAATGCCTGCACATTATATAGACCGGCCGTATTCGATGGATTGTTAGATAATACGGTTAACTGAACTTCAGGGCAGATAGCCCGGAAAGCGGTGATCAGGCTGAGCAGAATTGCCTCATCGCCGGCGTTGTCAAAGCCGTAATACCCTGAGATGACTAAGCGCGGTTTACCCGGTGTCTTTGCAGTGTTCATTAGCTTTACGCCAGCGTACGGCCAGGTTCAGGATCAGGATTAAAACAAGCCCAATTATAATTCCGGACCAGAATCCATTAAAAAATCGCAGCAGCGAAACAAGAAGGGGTGTGTGCAGGTGGGCAAAAGTGTTGACTATGGAAATCTGCCCGATAGCCCCAAGTAAAAGAAGGGGGAGGCAGGCATTGCCCCTGTACCCGGTATAGAAAAGCAGCAGCAGGAAAGGTTGCCCAAGTAAAAACTCTTTAGTTCTTGGGCGCACCCCCAGAAAATTGTCCAGAAGCGCCCTGAATTTCAGTTCGAGTGTTGACGGGTGTACAACAACTTCATTTCCCGTGCGCATTACATATACGGCAAGAATCGCCAGGAGCACAGCGCCTGCCAGAGCCCATTTAATCAATACGGGCTGGTCTAAAAGATTGGCTAAGCTGCTCCGGAACTTGTTTCCGCTTGTTTCCGCCTGTTCCGCCTTTGAAGGGGGAGTCCCTGAATAAACTAAAAAGATCAGCCCTATAATTGCCAAAGGCAAAATATGCGCTGCCTTAACGCCCATAAATGAATTCAGTTTTAAGATATAGGCCGAATCAGACAGCAGTCCGACAGTAAACAGCGCACCGATCAATGAGTATACACATGTAACCGCCAGCATGATTATGCTCTGCCAGACTGTTAACCAGCGGTTGCGTACAAATGTTAACAGGGACAGGGTGGGGAAAATTATAACAGCGGCAAAGGCCATTAGTTTACGGGCGGGGTCGAGCGCGACGGCCAGTAAAGCGGCATAGATTATAATTGCAGCTATCCCTAAAACCCACCATTTGATCCGGTACGCTAACCTTTCCAGCAGCAGCAGTCCCCCGGAGATAACCCCAAGACCCATAATAAACAGCCCGAAGCGTGAAACAGCCATCGGCGGCAGGGAAGAAGCTTTTCCTGTCTTGAGGCCTTTTTGTTCAAGATCTTTCTTGAGGTTAGAGATAAAAGAGGCATTTTCGGACAGGGGATCGCCTGTTTTGTAATAAGTAAGGGGGCGGATTAACAGAACTCTTATGTTGCGCTCGCTGGCAGCCAGAATATATCGGTTTTCCAGATCGGCGGTTTCATATTTGGGCATTTCCTCGATTCTTACCGTATGCAGCCGGACAAGATGCTTGTCAAGAAGTATGGCGAGCTTTGTCAGGCCCCGCTGGGCAAAAAATTCGATCTCAGTCACCGGTACGCCCAAAGAGCTAATTTCTTTTGCCAGGTAGGGTATCTGCTTTGGATATCCCGGCACGCTCGGATCATTAAAGGCCACTGCAGAAAGGTTGGGAATATTTTTAAGGGGCTTAAATACGCCGGTTATGCTCTTTTGGTCGGCTCCCTGCCAGTTGCGCAGCTGCACTACGGCAAGCAAACCGCAGCGGTCGCTCTCCTTCAAGGGTTCGCCGGGGAAGCCAAGGCCCGTGGTTTTTAAGGTGGCGTAATCCGCGCTTGTGCTGATAATATAATAATCCTTATTTTGGTATAACTTTACTTTTCCGGTCTTTATCCTCAGCTGTTCCGAAAGTTGAAGAGCTTCGTCTTTCTTGTTTGTAAAAAAGTAAGTGTAATCGGGTTTAATTTCACTATTCCCGACGGTGTTTAATATGTTCCCCAGGGGTTGTCCGCCCAGCCTGCTTACGGCAAGGACTTCCTGTCCGGTCATGTTCTCAATATTGCCGTAGTTGCTGAGTTCGTCCGCTCCAGGTTCTTTAAACAAAACAGTTGTCAGTCCGGATTCCCGGAAAACACGCATTACTTCAGGAACGGTTTTGCCGGCCTGTCTGGCCAGTGACTGCAGTTCGTCATACGACATGGCCAATTCTACTGTCCGGTAACTTTTCTCAGCCCTGTACCGCTGTACTGCGGCCATTCCCGCCGCTATCATGCCTGCCGCCAGCAATAAGACAAGCAGCCTTAAGTACCAGCTTTTTTTCACTGTCTGTTGCCCTTTCCTGTCTGGAAAATAATATTTATCTCCCGTTATATATTTCCTGTCGCGCTGTCGTTTGGAATTGGAATAAATTCTATCCCATCCGAATCACCGTCATCATTTTTATCCGAATTATCCTGTCCGTTTTCAAGGCCGGATTCCTGCTGCTGATCGGGATTCTGCTGATCAGGATTGCTTTCCGATTCATCGCTGGTCGGGTTGGAAGAGTCACCGGGCCAGAAATAGATATCACCATTTTCGTCCCAGTAATATTCCGGGGACTCCCCGGGTTGTTCCTGGGTGTTTTCATCCTGTGCGTTTTTTTGCTCGGCGGTTGGAGAAGGCAGTGCGTTATCCTTTTCCTGGTAAGCCATTGTTGTTTCAGAAGAACTGTTTTTTACGGTGTTTCCCTGGCTGTCCTGGATGACCTTTGCAACCTGTCCGTTTTCGAAAAGAGCCTTGGCGATTTGCCTGGCCTGATCGTAATCTACTGCCCAGTAACTTACCCCGTTTTGATCTGAAAAGCTGCCCGGCAGCGTCTGAGTGGCTGTTGCCAGTTGGTCAAGCTTTTTAGCCATTGATGCAAGTTGAATAAGCTGCCCGGCAGACAGGTTGGTTTTCATGCATTTAGTTACTTTAGGCACTAACTTGGGCAGCTTTATTATTGTTTCCGGTTTGATCATTTCATGGGCCAGCGCTGTCAGGAACTTTAACTGGCGCTGGGTTCTTGAGATATCCCCAAGAGCGTCACCCCGGAAACGGACGTATTGAAGAGCCTTTTTTCCGTCCAGACGCTGCACGCCCGGCCAGAGATTAATTGCGTATTCCGGCCCGTCAGCGCGGTCGTTATAGTACATTCTTTTTTCAACATCAATGGTTATTCCTCCCAGGATATCCACGATGTCCTTGAAACCGTCCCAGTTGACAAGCGTATAATATTCGACGGGCATTCCAATCAGATCAGAAACGACATCGGCTGTTAAAGCCGGCCCTCCATATACGTTGGCGCAGTTTATTTTACCTGTCCCGTGCCGAGGTATATCCACTTTGGTGTCCCTGGGAATCGATAATAAAGAGAGCCTTTTTTGAGTGGTATCCACATGGGCGACAATAATAGAATCCGTTCTTCCGGTGATTTCACCCGGCCGCGAGTCGTCGCCAAGCAGAAGGACTGTCATAGACTTGGGAGAACCGCTCAAATCATCAAAAGTTCTCGGTACCCCGGGCAATTGGAATAAATATGCGTTGGCTACAAGGAAACATCCCACCAAAAAAATAAGAACCAAAAAGATCGAAAGAAAAAACTTCCATTTGCGCTTTAATTTTCTTTTAGGTCTCATCTAAAACACCTGCTTAAAGACAATTTAATATGACAGGCTGCCGAGGTACATAAGGATTACTGCTGACTGGGCGTGAATTCCCCGGCCGTCCGAACGGGGTACAAGAAAGAGATGATTGCGGGCGGCCGTTTGTCCGCCGGCAGCGGAAGTTCCCGCGGTAAGATCGGGAATGCCGCTTCCAACCGGGTCAATAATCACGGCTTTTCCGGATCGTATAATGAATTCTGTGCCTTCTGATAGAACGACGTCCTGTCCCTGGGCAATTGATTTAATGCGCCACTGGGTTCCCGAATTTTCCGCAGTATCTAAAGCCTTTTTTACAAAATCAGTCACGTACTGTTCAACGAAACTTTTTGTCACCAGGGGATCAAGATGTGAGCCTGGTTCCCCTGTATCCGCCGCAATCGCAAGTCCGGCATAAGCAGCGCCGGCTACGGCTAAAACAAGCAGTAACATTAATATTGATTTACGTCTGAACATTGGTTATTCCCTCCTGATCAGTCGTTTTTCAAAAGATTATTCGACAAATTGCCGCCAATTTCCTGCAAAACAGCGCTTTCATTAACTGTTCACGAAGTAACGGCGCAAGACCAGCCATGCAAACATGGGCAAAACAGCCATTCTTCCGATGCGGCTGGGTTCTTTTATAAAACGGTATAACCACTCAAGATGCAGTTTCTGAACCCATACCGGCGCACGCGTTACCCTTCCCGCAATAACGTCAAAGCTTCCGCCCACTCCCATTCCGACAGGCACACCGAGTGTAGATAGGTTTTCATGAATAAAATAATCCTGTCCGGGTGCCCCCATTCCAACAAAAAGGATTTGAGGCCGGGATTCTTTTATTTTTTGGACAACTTTATCTTTGCTGTCAAAATATCCATGGTGAGTTCCCGCTATTTTTAGCTGCGGGTATTGCCGTATCAGCCTGGAAGCTGCGGCGCCGGCCACACCGGGCTTGCCCCCCAGCAGGTAAATACTCCAGCCTTCCCTTTCGCACCTTGCCGTAAGACGAAGCATTAAATCAATTCCGGTTACCCGTTCCGGCACGGGACAGCGGGCAACCCTGGAAGCCCAGACCACACCCACACCATCTGCTGTTACCAGGCTGGCGCAATTGATCATCCTAAGGAGCGCAGGTTCTTTTTGCGCCCTGTAAAGAATCTCGGGGTTTAAGGTAACTATTTGATGGGGACCGGATTCAGAAACAAAATGGCTGATCCTGTTTTCTATTTCGTCTATGCTTAAAGCATCAATCCAGGCATCCAAAATATTAACACGCAAATTCAGATGATCTCCAAACCATTAGTTTCCCATGTAGTCATGGGCAGCAAGATTTAACGCATACCCTTAACTTTTGGATTCCGTCAGGGAATGCTTTGATGATCGTGAATGCCAGCGTTCATTCAGGTCGTCTAAATATGAATAAATAACCGGCACCAATACCAGTGTTATTAATGTTGAAAAAGCCAGGCCCCCGACAACTACCGTAGCCATAGGAGCTTGCCCTTCCGAACCAGATCCAATGGTAAAAGTCATGGGTAACATGGCCAGAATTGCTGTCAGGGCGGTCATCAGGATGGGCCTTAACCGGATCGGCCCGGCTGTAAGAAGCGCATCCTCCCGGCTTAATCCGCGTTGACGCAATTTATTAACATAATCGATAAGTACGATGGCGTTCTTCACAACTATCCCAACCAGCATAATCACACCTATAAAAGCAGCGACGCTGAAAGCCCTGCCGGTTACCAGCAGGCTGAGCGAAATTCCGATAATGGTAACCGGAACCGAAAACATAACAATAAAAGGAAAAAGGGCTGATTCAAACTGCGCCACCATAACCAGGTAAACGAGGATTATAGCAAGGATAAGCGCAAAACTCAGATCTTTAAAAGTATCTGTCATCATTTCCTGCTCGCCGCCGAATTCAACCGTATATCCATCGGGTAGCTTTAATTGGGGAAGCTTGTTTTTTATGTCCTTGACTACCGCATTGAGGCTGCGGTCGTTTATTTCAGCGCTGACCAGAACCTGCCTTATTTGGTCTTCCCTTTCAATTGTAAAAGGTCCGGTAGACGGTATTAGGTCGGCCACTTCGTTTAAGGTAACCTGCGAGCCATAGGGTGTGGATATAGTCAGATCTGCAAGATCGCTGAGCTTAAAGCTCTCATTTCGGGCCAGCTGCACGCGGATGTCTATTTCCTTGCCGCCAGTGCGGTAAGCGCTGGCAACGCTTCCGTCTATAGCAGTCCGTACTGTTGAGGCTATTACCGCTGGGCTTAATCCATATGCGGCAGCCCGGTCCCTGTTTACCAGAACCTGAATTTCCGGGCGCCCTTCCTCAAAACTGCTCACAACCTGACGTGTTCCCGGGATAGTTTCAATTAGCGAAGTCAATTCATTTCCTTTCCTGATCAGGACATTTAAATCGTAACCCTTTATTTTCATCTGTATCGGCGCGCCTCCGGAGAAGTTGCTGCCCATGGAACTTGGATCCTGAGCTTCGACCTTGATATCAGCTCCGGGAATGTTCTGCGCCAGTTGACGCATCTTCTCTGCGGTTTCCTGATCAGACAGGCTGCGCCTGGACCTGTCGACCAGTTTAAACGTTACCTGGGCCTGATCAGTTGATGAGGTCCCCCACATACCCTGGACACCGGTTAAGCCTACTCCGGTAAAGATGCTTTCCAACCCCGGCAGCCCGGAGCCAATTTTTTCGATCCGTGCAGCCATCTGGTTTGTTTTTTCTAAAGATGTGCCTTTAGGCATCTGAATTGTTACATTTACAGTATTCTGATCCATTGCGGGCATGAATTCAAAGCCAACCAGGGTGAAAGTAAGAGCGCTTGCCAACAGCAGCACGGTGACAGAAATAATAACTGTCCGGCGGTGATTTAACGCCCAGGACAGCAGGCGGCGGTACGCTTGATTTAAATGGTCAAACCAGTTTTCAGAAATATTGTAAAGCTTCTCTAGAAATTTATACTTGGGAATGCTGCTTTCTTCCAAAGAAAGAAGCCTGGAAGAAAGCAGCGGAACGAGGGTTAAAGCAACCAGCAAAGAAGCAAAAATAGAGAACGAAACGGTCAGGGCCATCGGTTTGAATAGCTGTGCAGCCAGCCCATTGACGAAAACAATCGGCAGGAATACCGCCATCGTGGTAAGCGTGGAAGCGATTACAGCCCCGCTGACTTCATCGGTGGCAATCTTTGGGGCTTCAGTTAGACTGTACCCCTGCTGCCTGTGCCTGAAAATATTCTCCAAAACAACGATTGCGTCATCTACAATCAAGCCGACCCCCAGCGCCAGGCCGCCCATAGAAACGAGATTTAAAGTCATGTTATTAAAGTAAAGAAGCACAAACGTAGCTATTATGCTGATCGGGATAGCCGTGGAGATAATCAGGGTGCTGCGCAGGTTTCTTAAAAACAGCCACATTACCACCATCGACAGGAGGCCGCCGATAATTATTTCCTTGATTAAGTGGTTGATCGACTGCTCAATATATTGGGACTGGTCCATGACGACGTTAAACTGCACATCCGGCAGTTCTTCCTTCAGTTCTTTAAGGGCCTTTTTAACTTCACCGGCTACTTTAACAGTGTTTGCCCCGCTTTGTTTCTGCACGAAAATGCTGATCCCGGGCTCGCCGTTTAACCGGCTGAACTGGGTAACCTTTTTCTGTCCGTCAGTCACCTGGCCTATGTCCGCCAAATGAATTACCGAGCCCTTATTCGAGCCGACTATGACGTTGCGGATGTCGTCCAGGTTTTTAAATTCTCCTGTAATACGGACAAGCAGGTCCTTGCTTCCCTCAGAAGCAGTACCGCCCGAAACATTCATATTTTCCCCGTTTAAGGCATTGGTCACAGCGTTTAAAGACAGGCCGTAACCGTTTAGTTTGGCAGGGTCTATAGAAACATGAATTTCCCTTTCGTAGCCTCCGGCTTCATATACTGCAGCAACGCCGCCTACACGCTCCAGCCTCGGTTTAATGGTATCGTCGGTTATTTGCTTCAGACGGGCGCGATCGACAGAGGAAAGGGCAAGCTGCATAATAGGAAGCTGGTTGGGATCCATTTTAAAGACCATGGGAGCATTTGAGCCATCCGGAAGATACTGCTTGATCATGTCTACTTTCTCACGCATCTGCAGGGTGGCAAAATTCATATCCGTACCCCAATCGAACATGACGATGACCATTGATATGCCCATACTGCTGGAGGAAGTTAATTGTTCGAGGTTGCTGACACTGGCCAGGGCGCTTTCCAGCGGTTCGGTTACCTGTTTTTCAACTTCCTGCGGTCCGGCCCCGGGGTATTCAGTGATCACGGCGCCGATAGGAAACTGCATCTCGGGGTAAAGGTCAATACTGAGGCGGGTCAGGGAAATTCCTCCCAGGATTAAGACAACAGTTATTAGAACTGCTATAAGCATCGGCCGGTTAATTGAAGCGTCGGTTATTTTCATTTAAAGCTGCACCTCGGATTATTGGGAGGATTGTTGCCGGATTCGGGTATTGTGATTATTTATTTGAGTTTACGACAGTTACTTTTGAACCTTCCTGAAGGTTTTCCTGGCCGGCAATGACAATTTCGTCCCCTTCGGACAGGCCCTGGGTAACAGCCACCGATGTTCCGTCAGACTGGCCTATTTTTACTTCTTTCCTGCTGACGTACCCGTTTTTGACTACCCAGATAAATTTAGTATTGCTGGCGCCGACAACTGCTTCGACCGGCACTAGAATATTCTTCACTGGAGTTGGGCTGAACTTTACCGAAGCAAACATGCCGGGTTTAAGGATATGCTTTGCGTTATCTATTCCTATTTTTACCGCAAAATTTCCGGCCGCCGGATCCGCCGCCGGAGACATATTGGTGATAATACCGCTAAAAAGCTGTTTCGACACGGCGCTTACCTCAACTTTGACAATTTGCCCGGTTTTTAACTGATTAATTAAGCTTTCCGGAACAAAGGTTTTAACTGTAACTTTATCAAGGTTTACCAGAGATATTGCAGGCGCCGCATTGGAGGCCATTTCACCGGCTTTTACGCTTAAGTCCGCCACAAATCCGGTGAAGGGGGCAGTAATTATGCTGTTATTATAAGAAGATTCTGCGAGGGCAAGCCCCGCTTTGGCCTGTTCCAGGCGGGCCGGCATTTCTTTTTCAACCTGTTCTTTGGCCAGTTCGTACTTTAACGCATACTCAGAATCAAAAACTGCTTTCGGAATGACTCCCTGTGCAAATAATTCCTTGCCGCGCTCATAATTGTCCTGTGCTATAAGATAGCTCCTGTTTGCACTGGACAACGCCGATTCGGCGGCTGTAACGCCGGCTTTGGCCTGGTCGAGCGCAGCGGCAAGATCGGTATTGTCAAGGGTGATCAACGTTTGGCCGCTTTTCACGAAACTGCCCAGATCTACATTGACAGAGCTTACTTTTCCGGGGATTTTGGGTGCAAGGTTAACTGACTTCCACGCCTCAAGTTTGCCGCTGATCGTCCTTGAAATATTTAATACGCCTGTTTTAACCTGGACGGTATTGACGGATACAAGGTTGACCGCCTGCCCGTTGGAAGCTTGTTTGGCGCCGCAGCCGCAGGATGCAAGGATGAGAAGCAGCAGAATACACAAGGCGGTATACTGCAAAAAGATTTTCTTTTTTTGCAAATAGATCAACTCCCTAAGATTCTTTCTTCATGGAAGTGAGAATTTTATCGCAGATATTAATTAAACTGGAGAGATCTTCCTGCGAGAGGTCCCCAAGATACTTTCTAAATACTTCTTGTCTGTTTACACCATAATCCTGCAATGTTTTTTCCCCTTGAGGGGTGATTGTCAGCCAAACCAGCCTGCGGTCTTTTTCATCCCGGTCACGTTTGATTAATCCATTTTTATAGAGCCTGTCCGTCAGGGCGGTAATTGCGCTCAGGGAAACATTCAGTTCGTTGGCAACCTCCGAAACGGTCATCTTTCCTTTTTCATGTATCTTTTTCATCACGAAAAATTGACTGCCTGTTATCCCTTGCACCATTAAAATTTCCATCTTTTCATGTATGCGCCGGATTAACTGCTGAAGTGTTATTTCCAGCCTTTCCAAAGATGGGGATAAGGAACCTTCGATCAAACACCGTTCACCTCTGCATATAAACTTAAGGAAACAAACAATTTATTGAGTTAAGTATATGCATGTTATAAAAGCGTGTCAATTATTTTTGGGAATGTTAGCATAATTAGGTTAGTGTTGAGGATGAGAACTTTATGCTATAATCCAAATTAATCAACAAAATAACCTGTAATTTTTTACCTGGTAACTATATATTTTCAAGGTCCTTTGAGGTTACTCCAAACTAAGGCTTTTATTGGGGGTAATTAAAATGTTAGCGGTGGCGTTAAATACAATCGGGCTGTACCCGCAGGAAGGATGGGGTCCTTTATTCCTGGAAACGTTTAATGACTTTAAGGTAATCCGAGCTATTCCCTACGAAAAAGTTAAGGGCGGGCCGCTGCAATTGTGCGAGCACGAGCAGTATGATGAACTGGTCAAAAATATATCGGAAAAATGGGATCCTTTCCAAAATATTCTTGAGCTTCGGGGACCGAAGAACAAACTGCAAAAAACAGTACGCTATATGTTTTTTTTCGATCCGGACAAAAAAATTGATTGGGTTTTCCTGGAGGATTGTAACGGAATGCTGAACTTTCCCTGGGCAATGCAGGTTTTTATTCTAAATTCGCCTGAACCCGGCCACATACCCGGACGAGCCTTAGTAAACCAGGCTGACGTCTTTATTCTGAATGCGCAATGCGGGGAGATGCGCCAGAAAGCGCTAGATCAGATAAAAAAATACAGGCCTGACCTTCCTGTCTTTAAGGAAAACTTGCAGGAGGGCATTTCAGGTCAACTAAAAGGTGTCCTGGACCAACTCTTTGCCGCCTATTTAGAAAACAGAGCCCGGGTGAAATTAGCTTTGGAAACCAATTATCCGGACAAACAAATAGCCTGTGAGCAAGCCCGTAAAATGGCCGGTAAGCTTAAAGTCAGCCTGTTTTTAATTGGCAGCGTATGTGACGAGTACGGGTATGCCATAACCCAATGCGGATTGGGATGCTTTTAAAGGATTAAGCCTGACCCATTTACCCGTATTTTATGCTGCAGAAAAGCATTTTTCTTTCGAATTATAATTAGGGGAGAAAGTATTTCTTTTTTTCATATTTTAAGAGTAATTTTAGCTTAGACTCAGTCTAAATTCAGTCTGTCCGGTTACAATCCACTGTATAGGCTATGCTTAAGGGATGTGAAAAGTAAATGAGCCGGATAAAAAGATCAAGAGTCAACTTACTGTTAGATATCGTGCTTTTATTAGTTTTTTTGGTTATCTATGAGCAAAAGGCTACCGGCAACATCGTCCATGAATGGTTAGGCGCAGCAATTGTTGTTATACTTGTTACCCATATTCTGTTACACTGGCAATGGGCTGTAAACACTACCAGGAGATTCTTCCAAAAGATAGGCGCCGAACCACGCATAAATTACATTCTTAATGCTGCTATTTTTATCAATTTCACGACTATATTGTTTTCAGGCTTGATGATGTCCAAAGTTTTACTGCCAATAATAGGATTAAGAAGTTCAGTCAGCCCCTTTTGGAAGTTCCTTCACTCGGCGTCAACAGACATAATATTGCTGCTTGTAGCGATCCATATTGGCTTGCACTGGAATTGGATTATTAATAACCTCAAACGGCTATTAACACCCGTTGAGGGGCATGAAGCAAATACATCTGCTCCAAAATTACTTGGAAAAGGTTTATTAAGCATTGGAGGCCGTATTTTTATTATTTTTGCAATATCCGGAGTTCTTGCGCTTGGATGGTATTCCTTTTCAGTCACCCCTGAAGCCTCATCATTTGCCACTTATAAAACCGAAATAAGACATCAGCAAGGTAGAAACAGTATAATGCTAGAAAATATACAAGAAGGTGAAATAACGAATAGAATTCATCAAATGCAAAAGGGTAGGCATAAGCAGGGTTTTTCATTAACCAATGCAACTGCTGGTATAGCAAAAAATCTGGCAGTGATATCAGTTATAACAGTTATTATAGTTTTTCTTAGAAAAATGATTCAAGCTAAATCCTGATTATGAACTAAAGCGAAATCAAAGAAGCTATCGATGTGCGGGAAATACTTAAGCTTCAGCGGCGGCTGAAAGAACTGCAGTATTTGCAGCTGTGGCATAAACCATAAACAAAAAGCATTATTTATTTAAAAAACAAAAACCCATCTAGTTAAAGATTAGATAGGTTTTTCTCTTTTAAAATTGGTTAGGCTGTTGGGCATTTTGTTTTCTTGATATTTAGAAACCTGGTAACCCTAACGGGACTCGAACCCGTGTCTCCACCTTGAGAGGGTGGTGTCCTTGACCGCTAGACGATAGGGCCATTTATATCGTTCCATTCTTAACAAAACAAAATTATAGCATAATCTGCTTTGTCCGGCAAGCTAAAAAATGAGACAGAACTGTTTTTGAAGTTCAATAGCGATTTTTTTAATTCCGCGGGCGATGATCTGTTCTTCGGAGGCTGAACAAATTTTAAATTATTGTCTTGACAGATTCACAGAGGATGTTTTAGTATAAGCTTAATAGAATACGAGGCTGTATTTATGGCGAGGAAGCCTTTAGGCGGGGGACGTTCCCCAACTAAAGGTTTTTTGTTTTTTGGGATAGCGGCAAAGTTGCTACGAAAGAGCAGGGACGCTTGGGTAGAGAGTGTCCTTTTTTAATTCCCCGCAAAGATGCGTTGCGGCCTGTTGTGGGCGCACCGAAAGAAAAGTCTTAAATATTTTTAAGGGGGTATTTAAAAATGAAAAAATCTTTGATTGGACCTGTTCTTCTTCTGGCACTTATGTTTTTGTTGCTTGGTCCGGGTGTGGCTGGAGCAAGCCAGGCAGCGGCTGATACGGGGGATACCGCGTTTATCATAATCAGCTCGGCGCTGGTTCTGATTATGACGCCGGGGTTGGCTCTGTTCTATGGGGGAATGGTCCGCAGAAAGAATGTCCTTAGTATTCTGATGCAGTGTTTCATTATTATGTGCCTCGTTTCAGTACAATGGGTTTTATTCGGTTATAGTCTTGCATTCGGACCGGATCTGGGTCATATAACCGGTTCTTTGAAATGGGCGGGGTTGAGCGGAGTTGGTCAAAGCCCATTTCCCGGCTATTCGGCTACTATTCCGCACCAGGTGTTCATGCTCTTCCAGCTCATGTTTGCGATTATCACCGCCGCGCTGATCACCGGGTCTTTTGCCGAGAGGATGCGTTTTCCGGTGTTCCTGGTATTTGTATTGCTCTGGACGACATTTGTATATGATCCACTGGCGCACTGGGTCTGGGGTATCGGAGGATGGCTGCGTAACTTGGGCGCACTGGATTTCGCCGGAGGGACGGTCGTTCATATCAGTTCCGGAGTATCCGGGCTGATCGCTGCGCTTATTTTAGGCCGGCGCAAAGGGTACGGCAGCGGGCCTATCCTGCCGCACTACCTGCCGATGACTGTGCTTGGGGCCGCCTTACTCTGGTTCGGCTGGTTCGGGTTCAATGCGGGCAGCGCTCTGGCGGCTAACGGCCTGGCCGCCAGCGCCTTTATGACGACGAATACGGCAGCCGCAATGGCCGCGCTTTCCTGGGTATTCGCCGAGTGGCTTCACCACGGCAAACCAACCATGCTGGGGGCGGTTAGCGGCGGCGTCGCCGGTCTGGTAGCCATAACTCCGGCCTCCGGGTTTGTGGGTCCGGTGTCGGCGCTGGTAATCGGTCTGGTTGCCGGGATTATCTGTTATTTAGCGGTGAGCGTTGTAAAAGCCCGCTTTGGTTACGACGATTCGTTGGACGTATTTGGGGTGCATGGTGTTGGAGGCACCTGGGGCGCACTGGCGACAGGGTTGTTTGCTTCTACGGCGGTCAACCCGGCCGGGGCAAACGGCTTGTTTTACGGCAACCCGTCGCAGCTTTTAATTCAGCTTGCCGGTGTATTGACAACCTGGGTTTTTGCCGCGGTTCTCACTGCCGTGATTCTAAAGGCGATAAGCCTGGTAACCCAACTCAGGGTAAGTGAAGAAGATGAAGATCAGGGTCTCGATCTCAGCCAGCATGGCGAGGATGGTTTTACAGATCTGGTTGTCGGTGTTCCTTTAACGCAAAGCTTTTCATTTACGGAAGAGAGCGCGCCGGTTTTAAAGGAATCGTCCGCAGGTGTTCAACATTAGAAGATTCTCTTGAAAGGAGAGTTAATAGCATGACCAAGATAGAATGCGTTTTACGTCCGGGAAAGCTGGAAGATGTCAAGAACGAACTGGGCAAATTCGGTATCAAGGGTATGACCGTAACCCAGGTGATTGGCTGCGGCCTGCAGAAAGGGTACACTGAGGTATACAGGGGCGCTGAATACAATATCAATCTTATTCCCAAAATAAAGGTAGAAATTGTAATCAGGGATGAGGATGTCGACAAAGTAGTAAATCTTATTTCCAAGGCTGCGCGCACCGAGCAGACAGGAGACGGTAAAATCTTTATCTATCCAGTGACCAGCGCTGTTCGTATCCGGACAGGTGAAACGGGAAACGACGCCATTTAGAAAAACTCTTTACAAGCAGCCATCCGCCTGACCTGTGGCCGGACGGATGGCTGCATCTATTATCCTTTGTTAATGACGCAGGATTTGGGCAAACTAAACCCCGGATAATTATAGCTTATCTATTGCAGGAGGGGGAAAATGCGTCCTCTTTGGAAGGGATTTGTAACCTTTGGTCTGGTATCTGTTCCTGTTAAGCTTTACGCAGCCACTCAGCCCAAAAGCATCAGTTTTACACTGACCCACAAGGGATGTGGGCATCCTGTCCAATACCGGAAGTTTTGCGAAGTTTGCGAAAAGGAAATTACACAGGATGATATTTTAAAAAGCTTTGAATTTGCCCCGGGTCAATTTGTGGGTTTTACTGAAGAGGAATTGAGGGAGATTCCAAAGCTGAAGGCAAAACAGATCGAGATCTCCGAATTTATTGATCCGGAAGAAATTGACCCTATCTACTTTAAAAAAAGCTATTATCTTGCTCCGGGAGAGGGAGGCGAAAAACCGTACGCCCTGCTGCTTAAAGCTATGCTGGACAGCAACCGCGCAGCTATGGCCAGGGTTGTCCTGTCCACAAAAGAAAACATTGCAGCGATCAGAGTCTATGGAAAAAATACGCTCTCCCTTTCCACGATTTACTATCCCGATGAGATAAAACAACCGGAGGCTCTGGATTTATTCCCTGACCGGATTACGGAAAAAGAGCTGTCCATGGCTAAACTTTTGATCGATTCGCTGACTTCTCCCTTTGAGCCAAAAAAGTACCAGGATAATTTCAGGGAGACATTAAAAGGTTATATTCAAAGGAAGATCGCCGATGAAAAGTTTGAGGCGCCCCCCGAACCAGTTAAAGACAACCTGATCGATTTGACGGAAACCTTGAGGTTGAGTCTGGAAAAAATCAAGGGTGAAAAGGCAAAGCCTGCTATGACCGGTTCTTGAGCACGCACCTCAGTTGACCTTCCTAATGCAAGTTAATTTCAAGTTAATTTTCAGAGTAGGGGTTGCTTTTATGGATCTTGCGCCGGATACCGTCGACGGATCTTTGATCACCAGGCCGGAAAAGCTTTTCTTTCCGCAAAAGGCGATAACCAAAAGTGATGTTATTGCCTATTACATGCTAGTGGGCAAATATATCCTTCCCTGGCTTGACGGCCGTCCTCTGGTTATGAAAAGGTATCCTGACGGTATTGACGGAAAGTCGTTCTACCAAAAAGAAATTCCTGAATATGCTCCCGGGTGGCTGCGTTCGGTAACTGTTTATCACCGGCATGCCGGCAAGGAAGTAAACTATGCTGTAGTAACCGATCGAAAGAGCCTCCTCTGGCTGATCAACCAGGGGTGCATTGAAATACACGCCTGGTTATCTAAAGCAGGCTCGATTGATTATCCCGATATTATGGTTTTCGACTTGGATCCCGAACCTCCGGCGACTTTTCAAAACTGCCTGGATGTTGCGCTTATTCTCAGGCAGGTATTGCAGGAACTTAAGATGGACGCCTGGCCAAAAACATCCGGGGCCACGGGGATGCACCTTTTTGTTCCGGTCACGCCAAACTGCACATTTAAAGAAACTACCCTTGCGGCGCGTAAAATTTCCCGCGCCGTGCTGGACGCGGTACCCGACAAAGTTACATTGGAGCATAAAATTAGTAACAGGACGGGCAAGGTCTACCTGGATTATCTTCAGAATGCCCGGGGTCGTACAATGGTTTTCCCTTACAGCCTGCGGCCCATTGCGGAAGCGCCGGTTTCGGCGCCGCTTTCCTGGGAGGAAGCAGCCCGGGGCTGCATAGTTCCGTCCCAGTTTAACATTTACTCCGTCTGGCCGCGCCTTCAGCAAAAGGGGGATCTCATGGCGGGGTTTTTCACCCGGCGGTACGATCTCAAACGCCTTCTGATCTAAATGCAAATTAGTTTTTAGTAGTTACATCAGACAAAATATTCGATGCGCGCGCCGGGGAAATGCTTTTCGGTAAGAGAGGTTAAAAAAGTTTTTATTTCCTGAAAAAGTTCTTCCGTGTAAATGTATTTCCCGTAACCGAACTGGCCAAATTTAAAAATCCTTGATTGTTCGTCCAGTTCCAGTTCGGTTTCCGGAAAAACATCCAGAATGGCAGCCTTGGCCCTTTTCGTAAAGCGGTGGCTGATAAATTCAAAAGTAAGCCCTTCTTTATAATCCTTCAAAACGCTGGAAGCTTTACTGAAAAGTTCCTGGTAGTGTCTTTTCCACCCGTCAACAGCAATTACCGGGGCTACGAGAAATCCTACAGGGTATCCGGCTTCAGCCGCTTTTTTAGCGGTAGCCAGCCGGACCGACAAAACAGGTGTGGCATGCTCAAATTTTTTAATCAGGGTGTCGGGGTTTATGCTTACACGAAACCTGGTTTTTCCTCTGTGGTCGGCGTCAAGAAGTGTATCGATATCAGGAAATTTGGTTACGAAACGAAAGTTTGCATAACTTTCTTTGCCGTATTTATATATTCGCCTGCGGCAGACAGGATTTCTTCCAGATTTACATAGACACGGATATAGGGAGTTTTACCCAGGTTGGTCATCAGGTAACAATATTCACACTGGCCGGGGCAGCTTGTTACCAGGGGGAGCTGATAATTTGCCGAAGGCCTGCAGGATGCGAAGGATAACGTCCGGCGGACGCCGACCACCAGAGTTTTTTTGCCTTCGAGGTAACTTTCCCTGTGGTGGCGGCGAGGATAGCCGGGGAGTCTGTTGTGAGATGCGGTGAAAGCAACCGGCGCCCCTTTTTTTTCGAAGAAACGCAGCAATTTTTCACCAAGGGGGTATTTTAAAGATTCAGGCTCAAAAAAAACTTTTTTGGGTATGAAAGCCATTTTTTTATACCTTTTATTTTTTTCTGAATATAAATTAATACGTAGGTTTTTTAAAACCCACGTTTAGGAAAAAGAGCTGCCGGTTATTTATTCTACTGTTTGCCTGTTTTCCCTTGAAACCAGCATAGGTATAAGATATAAACCGCCCAGGCCTACAATGGTGTAAATAACTCTGCTGAGAATGGAAGAAATTCTGACTGGCCCCGGGCCGAAAAGAGCGGATACCAAATCCCACTGAAATAGTCCGACGAGCAGCCAGTTTATAGCGCCTATGATTACAAGAACAAGCGCCGTTTTACTAAGAGTTTTCAATATTACACCCCCTTTACTTTTTATTATCGGATAGAAGAAATATATTTATGCAATGGCCGGGCAAACACAATTTGCAGTCCTGTTATAAAAAACGTGAATGGGCTTAGGATCGGCAGGTCATTTGACCTGGACTGCGGCATAGCATGCCGGAGAGGGCAGGCCGGGAGAAGAGGTTAATCTGGAGGATATAGGCAATAGCGGCAATATAAGGTACTGGCGTAACGACAAAAACACCCATCATGTGTCCAAACGGTCCTTTCAACGGGGTCAACAGGGTAAAGATGCCTGTTCCAATAATCCTTATCGTTCCAGATGTCTTCACAGACAGTTAACCCGAGCTTAACTCCCTTAAATAAAACAGGTTTGTGATTAATACCCGACTTGAAATACCTGCTTTCGTCAAACACGTCGTAGTCCGGAAGAAGGGTCTTGTCCTGACGGCCTGCCAAAGAACCGTGGGCATAGAGCAGCGCCGAATTATAAAGATTCCCGTTTTCCCTGACCGGTGTGCCGATAATAATCCCCACATCCTCACTGTAGGGGGTGATATATTTTTGAAGAGCGATCTCAACCTCTTTTAAGAAGTCTTCACGAAATAAAAGATCACGGGGCGGGTAACCCGTCAATGCCAGTTCCGGGAAAATTGCCAGATCTACGTTTTGGTTGCGGCAAATCTTGATTATCCGCGAGATTTTAGCTGCGTTATACTTTATGTTGCCGATTATGGGGTTGAGTTGCGCCAAAGCAATTTTCATCCGTGTAAAAAGCCTTTCTTCTTCTGTGTTTTTCTATTAATTGTAAAATTAAACGTCAAAGTAAAGATCGTATTCATAAGGATGCGGTCTTGTTCTGACTTCCTCTATTTCATTTTCTCTCTTAATTTGAATCCATTCATTGATTACATCCCGGGTAAAAACATCGCCGCAGAAAAGGAAAGAATGATCCTTTTCAAGCGCGTCCAGTGATTCCTGCAGAGATCGAGGCAGTCTTGATATTCTTTCTGCCGCCAGGGGTGGTAGTTCATGGAGTTCCTGATCAACGGGATTACCCGGGTCGATCTTGTTATGTATACCGTCAAGGCCTGCTAAAAGCATGGCTGAGAATGCCAGGTAGGGGTTGCAGGAGCAGTCGGCAGGCATGAATTCGACCCATTTCGATTTAAGGTTTTCGGAGTATACGGGTATCCTGATTGCAGCCGAACTGTTAATCTGCGAGTAAATCAGATTTACCGGCGCCTGATCAACCGGGACGAGTTTTTTGTATGAGTTGGTCGTCGGGGCGCAGAAAGCCATCAAAGATGCCGCGTGTTTAAGCAAACCGCCTATAAAGTACTTGGCGTTTTTGGAAAGGAGGGCATACCCCGACGGATCGTAAAACAGGTTGATGTTATTCTTCCACAGGCTGACCTGTGTATGCATACTGCTGCCGCTGGCGCCTGCAAGGGGTTTGGGCATGAAAGTAGCTAATTTGTTCTGCTTTCTGGCCACATTTTTAACGATATATTTATACAGCGTAATTTGATCAGCTATCTGGGTAAGGCTGCCGAATTTCAAATTAATTTTTGCCTGTTTTCCTGAAACTGTTCCGTGAAGATGCATCTCTCCTTTGATGCCTGCCTTTTCTGTAGCCAGCATGATCTCCCGGCACAGATCATCTGTCAGGCTTTGCGGAGGATGCGGGGAAGAACCATCTTTTAAAGGCGGCCTGGGACCGGAAAATTCCTCTTTTCTGTTGTTCCATTCCGCTTCATCAAAAATGAAAAATTCCGCTTTCGGGCCAAAACAGCATACTTCGGCTAACCCTGTCGCTTTAAGGTATTGTTCGGCCTTTTTGGCTATATAGCGCGGGTCTTTAGGAGAAGGTTTTTTAGTTAAAGGATCGACAATATCACAGATCATTGTCAGTGTAGGCTCTTCGCAGACGGGATCCAATACAGCTGTATTCGGATCCGGAATAAGAAGCAGGTTGTTTTTACTGATACCCTTTGTAAAAATATCGCCCGCGGTGTTATCCGCAGCGTCTAGTTCCCGGGCCGTTACCACTAAATGCTGACTTGGGCCGGGGAGCTGATTGAATTTCAGGTGGATTGCGCTTATGCCGTTATCTTTAATGTACTGCAGCGCTTCTTCAGGCTTCATATTATCTTCCTCCTTGAATTAATATTTTAATAATTAATTGACCGGTTTACCTGCAACTACTCTCCTTTCTTTGAGGAAAAACAAAAAAACGCCTTAATTCAGGTCATCTTTGACCTGTTTAAGACGTCTTCGTCGGTATAAAAAACTTGGCGGATTTGTAACTGTTATTAAATTTACTTTTTCCACAAAGTAGTTCTAAAGTCAATAGTTTTTAAGTTTTGATACAGAATTTACCTCTTCTTTTAAGCTTCATATTTATAAAGGCGCCGCATAGGATAAGAAAACCAATGAAGGTTAGATGATATGTCGGATCATATCCGCGCGCTGAGTAAAATTTACATAAAAATGGAGGGTTTGCCATGTGTGGAATAACGGGCTGGATAAATTGGGGGATAGATCTGACAGTTAAACAACCTATCGTTGAAGAGATGAATAAAACACACTCTTTTCGCGGGCCGGACGCCGCCGGCATTTGGGTATCGCCTGCAGCTGTCCTGGCTCACCGCAGGTTGACCGTTGTTGACCCGGAAGGCGGGGGCCAGCCTATGGTCCGGCAGAAAGGCGCTCATAAATATATCCTGGTATATAACGGGGAACTGTATAATACCGCTGAACTGCGACAGGAACTGGAGTCCCGCGGTTATATGTTTGAGGGGTATTCGGATACTGAAGCGCTTCTGCTTTCTTTTATTGAGTGGGATGCTGATTGTATAAGGCGGTTTAACGGGATTTTCGCCTTTGCCGTCTGGGATGAGGCCAGGCAAAGGCTTTTTTGCGCCCGTGACCGGCTGGGAGTAAAACCGTTTTTTTATGCTCAACGCGGCAGCGCTTTTTTATTCGGATCGGAGCTAAAATCACTGCTTGCTCATCCGTTGGTTAAACCGGAGATAGACGCTCAGGGCCTGGCTGAGATATTTGTAATGGGACCGGCCAGGACGCCCGGATGCGGCGTATTCCGGGGGATAGAAGAACTTAAACCGGGATACTGCCTTGTCTGCCATCAAGGTGGTATTCAACTGCAGCAGTACTGGTCCCTGGAAAGCAGGCCGTTTGAAGATACGCTGAATACCGGCATACAAAGGGTGCGCGAGCTTCTGGAAGATACGGTAAAGCGTCAGCTGATCTCGGATGTGCCTGTCTGCGTATTTCTTTCCGGTGGTATAGATTCAAGCGCGATCTCGGCTTTTGCCGCAGATGCCTATACACGGTCAGGAAGAGGTCCTTTGCATACCTATTCGATAGATTATCTTGAAAATGATCTTTATTTCAGGCCAAACTACTTCCAGCCGGATCCTGACACGCAGTGGGCTTTGATGATTTCCGGCTACCTCGGCACAAAGCACCACCATGTGACAATCGATACACCCGGATTGGTGGACGCATTAACCAGAGCCGTAACAGCCCGCGACCTTCCCGGCATGGCTGATATTGACGCTTCTTTATATCTATTCAGCAAGGAAATAAAAAAGGAAGCTACGGTAGCATTGTCCGGAGAGTGCGCGGATGAGATTTTCGGAGGTTATCCGTGGCTGCACAGCGAGAAGGATCTTGACGCCGAAACTTTTCCCTGGATACGTATGGTTTCGGAACGGGCAAACATCCTTTCTCCCGAACTCCGCGAACTTATCAAGCCCCAGGAATATGTTGCCCGCAGGTTTGAAGAGGCGTTAGAGGAAGTGCCTGTCTTACCGGGAGAGGATTACCTGGAAGCGAGGTCGCGCAAAATGCTATTCCTTACTATGACGAGGTTTATGCCGGTGCTTCTGGACCGGAAGGACCGGATGAGTATGGCTGCAGGTCTTGAAGTGCGCGTCCCTTTTTGTGATCACCGTCTGGTGGAGTACGCCTGGAATATTCCCTGGACGATGAAAAGCTGCGACAACATGGAAAAAGGCATCTTACGCCGGGCGCTGGCCGGTGTACTGCCTGATCAAGTACTCTGGCGCAAAAAAAGCCCTTATCCAAAAACACACCATCCGGGTTACCTTGCGGCAGTCCGTGATTGGCTGGCGGATATTCTCAATGATCCTGCCTCACCGCTGGGACGCCTGCTTGACAGGCCTGTCCTGGAGAAAATAATAGCCTCGGATGCAGCGGACTTCAACCCGGCGTGGTTCAGCCAGCTCATGGGCGGCGCGCAGCTTTTCGCCTACCTTATCCAAATCGATCTTTGGCTGCGGGAATATAAAGTTGTGATTAAAACTTGAGCTCCTCTAATCTTCTGACGCGCTCCGCAATCGGCGGATGGGTGCTGAAAAGGCGGGTAAATGACTCGCCGGAAAGCGGGTTGATAATAAACATGTGCGAAGCGGCGGGGTTAACCTGCATCGGGATGCGGCTGGCCGCCCGTTCCAGCTTTAAAAGGGCGTTGGCCAGCCCACCGGCATGCCCCGCTATGCGTGCTCCCGCGGCGTCCGCCTGGAATTCCCTCGTCCTTGAAATGGAAAGCTGAATTAAAGTCGCTGCCAATGGCGCCAGGATAATCATCAGTAAAGTCGCGGCAAGACCCAGGAAACCGTTATCGTTATCCTCGTCGCCTCCGCCGAAGATAAGGCCCCACTGAAGCATATGGGCGATCATGGTTATAGCGCCTGCTATTGTCGCCGCGATTGTTCCAATCAGGACATCGCGGTTCTTTACGTGGGCAAGTTCGTGCGCGAGAACACCTTCTATTTCGCTCCGGTTGAGGATCTGCATCAGTCCCTCGGTAACCGCCACGGCGGAGTGCGCAGGATTGCGGCCTGTGGCGAAAGCGTTGGGTTGAGATGAAGGTGTGATGTAGACCTTCGGCATCGGCAGACCCGCGCGTGTGGTTAAATTACGTATTATATCGTAAAGTTCGGGCGCCTCATGTTCGGCCACAGGTTTTGACCTGGTCATTGAAATAGCTATCCTGTCACTGAAAAAGTAGCTGAAAAAGTTCATCGCCAGCGCAATAATAAAGAAAAGCAAAGCCCCGGACCTGCCGTTGATCAAATTTCCGATTAAAACCAGCAGGACTGTAAGCAGGCCCATTAATAACCAGGCTTTAAAGTTGTTCATAAACTCAAACAACCTCCTGTTCTTAATAATCCCTTTTATTTTCCATGATTGGGTCTATTTATATTATAGCCCGAAAAGGTTCTGTGCGGCAAGGTGATCTGTTTCATTTTTATTATTAAATATTTCTTTACTGTTATTCAAAACCAAATTGCTTTATTAACCCGAAAAAAACTTCCTCTGTACAAATCTGGCCGTAATTGTTAAAATAGTTGCGTAAAGTTTGAATTAGATACTGAAGGGAGGTTAAATTACTTATCGGGTCAATCATAGATGAAGCGCTCGAGGTAGTAAAAATTACCAACAGCATCTGCAAGGGAGGGGAAAAGACAAGGTTTTTGCTAACAGGGACAAGAAATTATAGAAGCTAGAAGATTAATTTTATTATTAACCGATTGAACTAAACTCAAGAGGGAGGAAGAGCATGAAGATTTTAGTCTTATTGAAACAAACTTTTGATACGGAAGCAAAAATTACGATAGAAGGCGGTAAGATCAGCCGCTCGGGTGTCAGCATGATCATCAACGCCTATGATGAATTTGCTGTTGAAGAAGCCCTTAAAATTAAGGAGAATTTAGGCGGAGATGTAACGGTAGTCAGCACAGGGGGCGATGGGGTACAGGACGCCCTGCGGCAGGCTCTGGCCATGGGCGCAGACAAGGCTGTCCTTGTTGATCCGGGGACTGACGATGTAGATGAATTTACGACAGCGACAATTTTAGCCAAGGCTGTTTCCGGGCTGGAATACGACCTTATTCTTGCCGGCTGGCGTGCTGTTGACGACGGTTCCGCTCAGGTAGCGGGCCGTGTGGCGGAAATCCTTGGAATTCCCATTGCAAAATTGGCTACCAAGATAGATGTTGAAGCGGGCAAAGCAACGGCGACCTGCGAAATAGAAGGCGGCACTGAAGTAATCGAAGTTCCTCTGCCGGCTATTATTACCGCTCAAAAAGGCCTGAATGAACCCCGTTATCCATCCATGAAAGGCATTATGCAGGCCAAGAAGAAGCCCATGGACAAGAAGGGCTTAGGCGATCTCGGCCTGGATGCCGGCGCAGTTGCGGCTAAAGTAAAGGTTCTGAGTGTTTCCCTTCCCGCAGCAAGGGCGGCGGGCAAAGTTTTTGACGGTGAGCCTGCTGACACCGCAGCGGCAGTGGTAAAAGCTTTGCGCGAAGAAGCAAAAGTTATCTAAGGAGGGTTATATAATAGATGGCAAAAGGAATTTTTGTATTTGCAGAAGTTAAAGACGGAAAAATAAAAAAAGTAACTTATGAATTGTTATGTGCGGCGCGTAAAGCAGCCAACGCACTGGGCGAGGAAGTCTGCGCGGTTATGGCCGGTAAAGGCGTTTCTGGATTAGCCGCCGCTCTTGGCGAATACGGCGCCGATAAAGTATTTGTCGCAGAAAACGACGCTTTGGATAAGTTTACTACCGATGCGTTTACAAACGTAATTGGTTCTATTCTGCAGGAGCAGCAGCCCAGCGCTTTCCTGTTGGGTTTTTCAATTCGCGGCCGTGATTTGGCGGCGCAGTTGGCCCAGCGTTTGGGAACCGGCGCAGCAAGCGACTGCACTAACGTTGAAGTGGAAAACGGGCAGCTTGTTTTCACCCGTCCCATTTATGCCGGCAAGGCTGTCGTCAAAGTATCCATTCCGGAAGCTCGTCCGGCTATCGCAACAATACGGCCCAACGTTCTGCCGATAGATGCTCCCGCAGCCGGCAAAACAGCCGAGGTTGTGGCTGTTTCCGCAAATGCCGGAGATGTCCGGCAGGTTATCAAGGACATCGTGCTCCAGGTAAGTTCCCGCCCCGAGCTCACCGAGGCTGACATCATTGTTTCAGGCGGCCGCGGCATGAAGGGTCCGGAGAACTTCCCCCTCCTGGAAGCTTTGGCGGATGTAGTCGGCGCTGCTGTTGGCGCTTCCCGCGCGGCTGTCGATGCGGGTTGGGTTCCTCAGAGCATTCAGGTCGGACAGACTGGAAAAACAGTCTCCCCGACACTTTACATTGCCTGCGGTATCTCAGGAGCTATCCAGCATCTTGCCGGAATGGGCTCATCCAAATGCATCGTTGCAGTTAACAAGGATCCAGAAGCCAACATTTTCAAAGTAGCCGATTACGGTATTGTTGGAGACCTTTTCAATGTTGTACCGATTCTTACCGCTGAATTCAAGAAGATCTTAGCATAGTCTTTGTTGAACAGTTAAAAGAATCTTGACACAGGATTGGAAAATTGTTAAATTATAGATTAAGTATAATAATTAAATCGCGATGATAGGGAATAGTAAGCGCCGTTTAAGTAAAGTCACAGAGAGCCTCCGGCCGGTGCAAGGAGGTCTTTACACGGTGCTGAACTCCCCCTGGAGATGCCGACCGAAATTTTGAAGAGTAGGCTCGGACGGAGCTTTCGCCGTTAAAAGAAAGGGAGTATCGGAAAGGTTTATCTTATCCCGTACTTTGTAATAAGCGAGCGGCTAGGTGTGTTTTGCAAAATATTAGCCGTTAAGTTGAGTGGTACCGCGAAGAAATCCCCTTCGTCTCAACGGGGCGAAGGGATTTTTATTTTTATCAGACATGTGCCAAAAAGAACCATTTACAGGAGGCAGGACCAATGCGTAAATTGTATGTTTTCGACACCACTTTAAGAGATGGGGAACAGTCTTTGGGGATAACCCTTAATATCCGGGAGAAGCTAGATATAGGGAGGCAGCTTGTCTGCCTGGGTGTTGATATTATTGAGGCCGGTTTTCCGGCTTCCTCGCCGGGGGATTTCAAGGCGGTTCAACAATTAGCCAGGGAAATTAAGGGTGTTACAATTTGCGGACTTTCCCGCGCCGTTATCTCAGATATCGATCTCTGCTGGGAGGCGTTAAAAGATGCGCAGCAGCCCAGAATACACACCGGCCTGGCCCTGTCTCCGATTCACCGTCAGTTTAAACTGGGCGTTACACCCGAACAAGGTATAGAAATGGCCGTCGGCGCCGTAAAGCATGCTAAAAAATATGTTCAGGATGTGGAATATTACTCCGAAGACGCCTTTCGCACCGAACCGGAAATACTGGCCCGGGTGCTTTACGGTGTGATCAATGCGGGAGCTACCGTTGTTAATATACCCGATACGGTCGGTTATGCTACACCCTGGGAATACGGGGAACTAATCACCTGGTTAATGAACAACGTCGAAGGTATGGATAAAGTTATTGTAAGCGTTCACTGCCATAATGATCTTGGGATGGCTACCGCCAACGCATTGGCCGGAGTAAAGGCGGGCGCGTCACAGGTCGAGGGAACGATCAATGGAATTGGCGAGCGTGCGGGCAATACAGCCCTTGAAGAAGTGATTATGTCGATTTATACCCAACCGTCCCGCTTTGGGATCAAAACAACTGTTAATTACAAGGAGATAGCGCGAACCAGCAGGCTGGTTTCAAAAATAACCGGTGTCCAGATCCCTGCGCATAAGGCGATTGTAGGTGAGAACGCCTTTATGCATGCCTCGGGTATCCACCAGGATGGGGTTTTAAAGGAACGGTCGACCTACGAGATTATCCATCCTTCGGTGATCGGCATTTCCCAAAACAAAATTGTGCTGACGGCAAGGTCCGGCCGCCACGCTTTGCGGCATTGCCTGGAGGAACTTGGATATCAGCTGGAGGAATCTGTTTTAAATAAAGTATATGAAAAATTTTTAACCCTGGCGGACCAGAAGCAGGAAATTTTTGACGAAGACCTCCACGCCCTAATGGGCAACAAGGAAGGAATGAACGGCGCCGATCATATTGTTTTAAAAGGTTTCTCGGTAAGCACTGCAGGCCCGTCCAGGGCAATGGCCACGGTTGAATTGGATTTCAGCGGTAATGTTGTTACGGACGCAGCCTGCGGGAACGGCCCTGTTGACGCTGTTTTTAACGCTATCGATCGCCTTGTCGGATGTAAGGTTACACTGGAAGATTACTCTTTAAAATCAATAACCAAAGGGAAAGACGCCATGGGGGACGCTACAGTCAAAATCAGGGCAAACGATTCCAAGCTGTATGTCGGGCACGGGCTCAGCACTGACGTGATCGAGGCCAGCGCAAAAGCATATGTAAACGCACTGTCTAAAGTTATTGCCCAGCCGGTTTCCACCTCCTAGACATCCATGCCGCTAAATCAGTGCCAGCAGGAAAATGAAAATTTATCGACAAAGGGAGGACAATGCCTTAAGTGCGATTTTGAGCCTTCATTCAAAGAACGAGTGAACCCGAGGATAAGCGAGGGAATTGTTTGAGGCGCATAAGCGCCGAGTTTTGAACGAGCCCGAGGGTGAACGAGTTTGTACAAGTGTAAGAGGCGAACATGAGCACGAAGGCAGTTGGCCTCCCTAAAGCAAATTTATTTTCAGAGTAGGGCGGATGGAGATGGAGGGGGCCGGCCCGGTGGAACATACTGTTAATTTTGATCCCGATCCTGAAGTAAAAGTGGGCCATGCGACAAACAGCGAGGCCCTTACGGGTTGTACGGTCATTATTATAAAGGACGGCGCAGTGGGCGGGGTGGATGTCCGGGGCTCCGCTACCGGCAGCCGCGAGATAGAACTGCTTAAACCAATGCAGCGGGTGGACCAGGTGCACGGTTTACTGCTCACCGGGGGGAGCGCCTTTGGCCTGGATGCGGCAGGCGGAGTGATGGCGTGGTTGGAGGAAAGGAAAATAGGTTTTAAAACAGCGGCGGGGTTTACTGTGCCTATCGTTCCCGCCGCTGTTTTGTTTGACCTTGGGATTGGGGACTGCCGTATCCGGCCGGATAAGGCTATGGGTTACGAGGCCTGCTGCAACGCCGGAAGCGGTTATGTCGAAGAAGGGAATGTCGGAGCGGGAACGGGAGCAACGGTTTGTAAAATATTAAGCAGGGATTACCGTGTAAAATCAGGACTTGGGGCCTGGTGGGAGGATCTTGGAAACGGATTGACAGTGTCTGCTGTTGTTGCGGTTAATGCCCTGGGTGATATCCTTGATGAGAACGGCAGGCTGATGATTGGGCCGAGGGACAGAAAAACGGGACAGATGTATTCCACAATGTCTGCCTGGAAGAAAAAGGTATCCGACCCGGAGAATTTCAAGGACCCGGGTGTTGGTATAAATACGACTCTTGCTGCTGTTGTAACTTCAGCCCTATTAACCAAAGAGCAGGCGAATAAAGTTGCCCAGATGGCCAATACAGGCCTTGCCCGGTGCATCGAACCGGTACATACGGAATATGACGGGGATATTACTTTTGCCCTCGCCACCGGCAAAGTCTCCGCAGATGCGAGCCTGATCGGCGCGGTTGCGGCCAGGGTACTGGAAACGGCAGTCCGCAGGGCTGTTCGCGCCGCCTGGTCTGTAGACGGAATTCCGGCCTACAGGGATATCTGCAAGGCGTGAAGAATAAAAGTAAACATTCATTAAAACCGAAGCGAGCCATATTGAATAATGGCGTGGAGCATGAGCGGCGCCATTAGAAGGATGAAATTCATCAATAAAGAGAGGTCAATGCCTTAAGTGCGATTTTGAGCCTTCATTCAAAGAACGAGTGAACCTGAGGTTAAGCGAGGGAATTGTTTGAGGCGCATAAGCGCTTAAGTTTTGACCGAGCCCGAGGGTGAACGAGTTCGTACAAGTGTAAGAGGCGATTATTAAGCACGTAGGCAGTTGACTTCTCTAATGCAAGATTATTTTCAGGAGAGTTTCGAAATTAAGTACAATAAATCTGCAAGGGGGGACAATTTCTTTGTATAAGTACAGGGTTGTAGCCACGATTGTTGAAATCAGGGGCGAAAACGGTTGTTCATACGGCCACAAAGTTGGCGACAGTTTTGAATTCTCACAGTACATGCCCGGCGGCCTCTGCCAGTTTGCGTATGATTCTCTGCGTTCTGCGGTTGCGGCATTGCTTTATGGAGGAAATTTTCCCTGGGCACAGAATAGTGAAGTTACGACCTGGGGTTGCCCCGATCCTGAAAACACTGTCATTTTTGAATTGCGGCGACTCCCGGCGGAATAGTTAATTAACATCTTTTGCATTTCTTGAAAAGGAGGTTTCTTGTTTTTGGAAATTTGTGTGGTCAAAACACTTCTGGTTCTTGTCAGAGGCGACATTACACAGCAGAACACGGAGGCGGTTGTCAATGCGGCCAATTCAAGCTTGATGGGCGGCGGCGGGGTTGATGGAGCAATCCACAGGGCCGGTGGTCCAAGAATCCTTGAGGAATGCAAACAGATAGTCGCCAGGCAGGGGAGGCTGCCTGCAGGTGAGGCGGTGATTACCACCGGGGGCAATCTGAAGGCCGGGTATGTCATACACACGGTTGGCCCTGTCTGGAGAGGCGGAAACAGCGGGGAAGACGAACTTCTGAGGAGTTCTTACCTGACCAGCCTGTCTTTAGCCTGGGAGAATGGCATTTCCACGATCTCATTTCCGTCGATAAGCACCGGGGCATACGGTTTTCCCGTCAAACGCGCCGCAAGAATAGCGCTTTCGACTGTTTATGATTTTTGCCAGAACCATCTGGTTAAAGAGATCCGGTTTGTGCTTTTCAGCGAGCAGGATCTGAATATTTATGAGGATGTGTTAAAATGCCTGGTTTAGCAAAAGGAGATCCGCAGGGGGACAGGGAGCTTTTAAAAGGACTGATCAGGGAAAGGTCCTTTAAGTTTGGCAGCTTTGTTCTTTCCAGCGGTAAGGAAAGCACTTACTATTTTGATGGAAAGCAGGTAACCTTAAATCCTCAAGGGGCATACCTGGTGGCCAGGGCTATTCTTGAAAAAGTCAAAGATATTCAGATCCAGGCTATAGGAGGCCCTACGCTGGGGGCTGATCCGATGGTTGGTTCCCTGGCGCCGGTTCTTTATTTGGAAGGAACGGACTTAAAGCTGTTTATCGTCCGCGGGACGGCAAAAACACATGGAACAAAAAGGTTTATTGAGGGGCCGCAGCTTTTAGCAGGCGATCGTGTGGTTATTATAGACGATGTTATTACCAGCGGGGGGTCAATTATTAGATCCATTGAAACCGTCCAGGAAGTGGGCTGCAATGTTGTCAAGGTTGTGACTTTAGTTGACCGCCGGGAAGGAGGGACGGAAAAGATTGAAAAGATGGGCATCAAAGTAGATCCCATCTTTAACATCAAGGATTTTATATAGGGATTTTATATGTTGAACCGGAAATTAATTATATCTCCGTCTTCAACGATATATTCCTTTCCTTCCAGACGCGACATTCCTTTTTCCTTAACTTTGTTTATCGAGCCAAGTTCATATAAATCACGGTATTTAGTCACTTCAGCCCGGATAAAGCCACGTTCTATATCGGAATGAATTTTTCCCGCAGCCTGCCTGGCATTGGTTCCCCGGTTTATTGTCCATGCCTTTACCTCGTCGGAGCCGATCGTAAAGAAGGAGATGAGGTTCAGCTGCTGATAAGCGGCTCTGGATAACCGCGCCGTCCCGAGTTCCTCAATGTTAAGGTCGGTTAGAAACATTGCCTGCTCAGCGGGGGCAAGCATACCGATTTCCATTTCAAGCTGTCCGCAGATTTCGATTACGGTTATTCCACGTTGATTCGCAAGGGATCCAAGTTCTGTCTTCCCAGGGTAATTTTTTTCTTTAAACTGGTTTTCATCCATGTTGATGACAATTATCTGAGGCTTTTCGGTAAAGAAACTGGGAATTGTCAGTATTGCCCGTTCTTTCCCCGTAAGACCTGCATTGGCGGCAGTTATACCTGTCTCCATAGCCGAGCGGCACTTTTTTAACAGCGGCAATTCCGCTGCAGACTCTTTGGTAATCTTTTTGCCCGCCTCAATGCGCTGAATTCGCTTTTCGACGATATCAAGGTCAGCGAGGAGAAGTTCAAGATCAACCGTTTCAATATCTCTTAAAGGATCAATATGTCCGTAAACATGCGGCAGTCCCGGATTATCGAAGGTACGGACGATATGGATCAGCAGATCAACATTGCGGATTCCGTCAAGAAACTGGTTGCCGCCCTTTCCCTGGTTTGTCCCGCTGGTCAGCCCGGGAACGTCGCTGCAGATGATTTGTGCATAAACTGTCCGGCGGGGTTTGCATAATTGGGTCAAAAAATCAATTCGCGGGTCGGGAACTTTGGCTGCTCCTGTATTAGTTTCAACTTTACCTGATAAAAATTCGCTGGTCTGTGCTCCGGCCTGAGTCAACAGGTTAAAGACAGTTGTTTTTCCAACTGCCGGAAGGCCTACCAATCCGACTGTCAACATTTTAAAACCCCCTTTGATGCGGCCTTTGAGAGATTTTAGTACAAGTCTTTACGCAGGTGTCTCAGCAAGGGAAGTTCCTGCCGGACTTTTTCAAGGCGTTGTAGATTGATTTCCGAGTAGATTATTTCCTCTTCTTCTCCAGCTTCAGCCAGTACTTCCCCCCAGGGGCCGCAGATTAAGGAATGCGCATAGCCTATAAAGCGTTCGGAATGATAGCGTGCAGCGGCAGCCCCGGCGGTGAAAACCTGGTTGTCGATTGCCCGTACCTGGAAGGTGATTTTCCAGTGAACCTGGCCTGTTGTGAGCGTAAATGTGGCGGGTATGATTATAACCTGGGCGCCTTTTAAAACCATTTGGCGGACAAATTCGGGAAAGCGGATATCGTAGCAGATGGCTACACCAATACTGCACAGTTCTGTCCGGATTACGGTGGATTGATTGCCGGAATTAAGCGTGCTGGATTCCCGGATTTTTAATCCCCCGGGCAAGTCCACATCAAAAAGGTGCGCCTTTCTGTGCCTTCCCAGTAATCTTCCGCCCGGATCAAAAACAAAACTTGTGTTGTAAAGGCAGCCGTTTTCCTTTTCAGGAATGGAACCGCCGACGATGTAGACTGAATTTTCTTTAGCAGTTAAAGAAAGCATTTCTAAAGACGGGCCGCCCGGGCAGCTTTCCGCATATTCCGGGAACAGTTCAGCCCTGTAGGGGCAGTTGAACATTTCCGGCAGGACAACCATCTGAGCGCCGTTTTCCACAGCCTCGGCGATCATCAGCCGGGCCTTGGACAGGTTCTCTTCTTTTTCTTTTTTTACTTTCATCTGGCAGCAGGCCAGTCTGAAAACGTCATTCAATATTTTGATCCCCTTAGCTTAGCAATAGTGTTATGAGTAATTATCCTGAAAATAATCTTGCATCAGGGAGGTCAACTGCCTTCGTGCTCATGTTCTCCTCAGGCCGTCGTTGTCACGGTTCGCTCAGGTGCTCCGTGCCGGCATCGCCAATGGTTCGCTTCGGACAGGACCAAGCGGTGCTGTAAAGGCGGCAAGGCAGGCCGAAATAAATCGAGCATTAAATTCCCGACATCACAAAGTCTTTTTAATAATCTTGCGTGGGCGTCATGGGCGTGGGTGTCATGTGGGTGTCATGGGGACGGTTCTCATGACAACATAGGCGCCATTTAAAGTATCAAAAGGAACCGTCCCCATGATAATCCCCATGACAACCGAATACTCATATTTACTTGATAATGCTGATCAAAAAGTGAACCGAGTTCATCTCTTCCGTAAGTTTCTTAAGGCCTAAGCTTGTTTGATCCAATTCCAACTGAATCTTGTTTAATTCTTCCTGGTGGGCGCTGGTTCCTTCATTTGCGCCCCCGGAATTATTGTTCAGTACTGTTAATTCCTCTTTTTCCTGCCGGAGCTTTTCTTCCTGCTCCTGCAAGATTAAGTATTCTTCAGTTACATCCTGTTCTTCCTGCTTTTTATCCGAAATTTCTCCCAATGACTCAATTTTAACCAGCGCATCAGACACCCTGTCAGCAGGGACGGTTAGTTCCAACTGTGAACTGTTATCCTGGGCAATCCCGGATTCTATCCGGCCGTTCAATTCGCCGGCGAGTGTATTTAACCTGGTGACTGTCTTTTCATTCTGATCTGTCTTTAGTTTCAGGCTGATTCTGGTGATTATCCTTTTTTGTACCTGCTCCTTGGCGCTTCCAAGGGCGGGGTTGTTTTGAGCAGTGATGGAAGCTGAGTCGCCGCTTCCCCCGTAACGGTTGTTTTCTTCGGCAGGTAATTTATCCAACTGCGTCTGTTCATTGTTTTCAGATGATTCTTCTGTTTTCAAAGCAGGCGCTTCTCCGTCCCCGGTGAAGGCGCTTTTTTCGGGGACACTCTGAGCGGGCAGCGATAGCTTGTATGTTTCGTTATTTTCAGGAGTTGTTTTTTTACTCAGCAATTCAACGGGACCCTGCCAGATTGTTGAACTGTAGATCAGCGAGGAAATTCCCAAAACGAGGACCAGGACTGCGGCAAGGGCAATTCCGGCGCGCAGTCTTTCTCCGGGGAAAAACCACTTAACCGTCTTCTTCTTCCTCTTCTTTTTAAGGCCGTCCTCAATCGTTATTTTTTCGGAGACTTGAGTCCAGAAATTTTTTGGCGCGGCGACTTCCGGCAAATCATGAATCAATTCCAAGGAAGCCCGCAACCTGGCTAATTCGTACCGGCAGTTGGGGCAGGAGTTTAAATGGTCTTCCAGGAAACCTTTTTGAGAGGATTTCAGCTCGCCGTCAAGATAGCCGGAAAATAATTTTTTTGCCTTCGAGCATTTCATGATGGTTTCCTCCTACCCTTTTGACGTCCCGGGGAGTGAAAAAGTTCCTATGATAACCTCTGCTTTTTGTTTAAAAGCTGCCCTGGCGCGGCTTAGACGGGATTTTACCGTTCCTGCGGAGCATTTCAGGGCAGACGCGATTTCCTCGTATGATAAACCCTGGATCTCCCGCATGATCAGCACCAGCCTGTATTCATCCGGGAGGGCGTTTAAACATTCCTGAACAGCCCCCTGCAGCTCGATCTGTTCAAGTTTGTTCTCCGGGCAACCGGTTCCTGTTTCTGAAAAAGGCAGTCCGCCCGAAGAAGCGGCAATTTCATCCAATGATATATTAGGGCGCCTGTTATTTTTGCGTAATTCGTCACGGCAGATATTAACTGCAATATGGTAAATCCATGTGGAAAAACTGCATTTTCTTTGAAAATCGGACAGGGAATGATATGCTCTGATAAAGGTTTCCTGCGCCAGATCGCCGGCATCGGCCCAATTTCCCATCATCCGGTAGGCCAGGGAGATTACTTTGTTTTCATATCGGTGAACAAGTTCTTCAAAGGCGCTTAGGTCCCCTGACTTGCTTCTGATTACTAAATCGTCGTCCTTCAGCCCGGTTCACCCCCGCAAGGAAAGCGCCAATTTGTCTTTACAGAATCGGTTTCATGTCTTAACAATAAAACTTTGTTACTGTATAATCAAGTTAGTTTTAACTTTTCCAGGAACAGGGAAAAGCTTCAGGTGGTTTTTTAAAGCATGAGTTTGAGATTTATTATAGGACGGGCCGGAACAGGCAAAACGCACACCTGTTTGAAAGAAATACAGGATCAGATTAATAAAAAGCCCGATAACACCTTTCCCCTTCTGTTTCTTGTGCCGGAACAGGTTACCTTTCAGATGGAAGTTTCCCTGCTTGCCGGCTTAAGAGGCACGTACAGGGCTCTGGTGCTCAGCTTCCGCCGGTTGGCCTGGCATGTATTGAGTGAAACAGGCGGGATATCACGTATGCCTGTTGGTGAACTTGGAAAACAAATGATCCTCCGCAAGCTGTTGATGGAGAAGCGCAACGAGTTGAAAGTTTTCCAACAGCTAACCAATTATCCCGGGTTTATCCAAAACCTTTCGGACGCTATCTGTGAAGCGAAACAATATGGTTTGAACGGATCGCATTTATCTGATTTGACAGGCCGTTTTGCTGAAAAAGAAAGTATCCTGTCTGATAAGTTGAAAGATCTCGCCCTTTTGCTATCCAGTTATGACAGGTACCTGGGGGAACGGTATCTCGACCCTGACGGCTACTTGGATTTGCTTGCCGATAAAATTGCTTTATCCCGTTTTGCGCAGGGAAGCGAAGTCTGGATCGATTGTTTTGCAGGTTTTAATTCCCAGGAATACAGGGTAATCGGAAAACTGCTTAAAGCTGCCAAAAGGGTCAACATCACACTCTGCCTGGATAGCCGGACGGCAGCGGAAGCTCTGGAAGAAAGCGACGTTTTTTACCCTGTACTGGAGGTTCTTGAAAAAATAAAAACTCTGGCCGGCCAGTACGGAATTACTGTAGAACAACCTTTATGCCTGGATAATGATCTGCCGCCCCGTTATAAAGATGCTCCCTGCCTGGCGCATCTTGAAAAAGATATCTTTGTTCAGGGGGGCGGGCCGTTTAGGGATCAGTCATCAGGAATAAAACTGATTGCTGCGGCAAACCGTCACGCTGAAGTCGAGGGCGTTGCCCGTGAGATAATCCATCTTTGCCGGGAGAAAGGTTGCCGGTGGAAGGATATTTCGGTTGTCCTGCGCAAAGTGGAAATATATCGGCCTCTGATAGACACGGTCTTTAATGATTATGGAATCCCTTTCTTTATAGACATTAAACGTGAGGTAGGTCATCATCCTTTGGCGGCTTTGATCAAAGCTGCGCTGGAGGTTATTACAAGCGGGTGGAGTTACGATTCCGTATTCGGTTATTTAAAGACCGGCCTTACATCTGTCAGCCAGGATGACATTGATATATTGGAAAATTATGTGCTTGCTCATGGAATAAAGGGTTCGCAGTGGACGGATTCCGAAGACTGGCGGTACGTGCGCAGGTCTACGGCAGGAGAGGAAGAAGTTCCTGATTTTGTGGAAATAAACAGACTGGCTGCAGTGAACCGGATCAGGCGGGCGGCTGTAAAGGAAATTGCTGATTTTCAGGCTGCCGTTGCGCAATCCGCTACGATCAGGGAAATGACAGCAGCTTTATTTGAATTGATTACCAGACTCAATGTATTTGAGCAATTGAACATGCTTTCCGAAAAGGCCCTTGAGGACGGCAAGCCTGATCTTTCACAGGAGCATACGCAAATCTGGAATGCAATAATAGAACTTTTTGATCAGCTTGTAGATACTCTTGGCGACGAGCGTGCCGCAACCGGGGACTACCTAAAGATAATTCAGACGGGGCTGGAGGGAATCCGCTTGGGGCTGATTCCTCCCGGATTGGATCAGGTCTTGATTGCTTCCCTGGAACGTTCGCGAAATCCAAATGTCAAAGCATGCTTTGTTCTGGGTGTTAATGACGGCCTTTTGCCCGCACGCCCTGAACAAAAAGGTTTATTTACTGATTTTGAACGGGAGAATATTGAGGCGGCCGGGGTGATCTTAAGCCCTTCAGGAAGACGGCTTCTTTTCAATGAACAGTTCCTTGTTTACATTGCCCTAACAAGAAGCAGCGAGTTTCTATGGGTCAGCTATGCTTTATCTGATCAGGAAGGGTATGCTTTGACTCCTTCACCTGTCATTCAGCGGTTGAAAAAGATATTCCCGTGCCTTGCGGAAGTTTTTCTTCCCGCTTACCCGCCGGGCGCCGAAGACCGGGATTTGCATTATGTAGCCGGGGCGGAGCGAACCCTGACTTACCTGGCGGTACAGTTAAGAGAATTCAGATCTTCGGGCAGGCTTGCGCCTCTTTGGCGTTCGGTTTATAACTGGTTTATCAAACAGACTTCGTACAGGGACAGGTGCGAAACCATGTTTTCAGGGCTTTTTTATAAAAATAATGAAGGCCCGCTGAAAAAAGATTTAAGCCTCTCTCTGTTCGGCAGCCCTTTAAAGACAAGCATATCACGGTTGGAACGCTACTACTCCTGCCCTTTTGCCCATTTGTTAGCCTATGGGTTGAAATTGAGGGAAAGGGCTGTTTTCAAACTGGAAAGGCCTGATCTCGGGGAGTTTTACCACACCTGCCTCAAACTCTTCGTTGAAAAATCACTTCAAGGCAAACAGGACTTAAAGAATTTAAACAGTGAGCAGTGCAATCAAATTGCAGGCGAGATAGTTTCCGAAGTCGCCCCTTCATTAAGGGACGAAATTCTTTTAAGTTCCCCGCGCTACCGCTATCTGACCACCCGTCTTCAAAGAACTGTGGAAAGGGCGGTATATTCCCTTTCCACGCACGCCAGCCGGAGCGCTTTTAAACCTGTCGCCGTTGAAGTGTCTTTTACCCGGCTTGGACAAATCCCTGCCTTTGAACTGCCTGTTGCCGGGGATTTGAAAATGGAAATTACCGGCCGGATTGACCGGATAGACGCCGCCGAATGGGGAAACAGTCACTACCTGCGGGTGGTTGACTACAAATCAGGCTCTGCCGAACTAAACCTGGTTAAAATATTTTACGGTCTTCAGCTTCAGCTTTTAATTTACCTCGATGTGGCGGTTCACTTTGCGTGCCGCCTGATTGGCGTTGAAGCTTTGCCGGCTGGAGTTTTTTACTTTAACGTAGCAGATCCTGTAACAGGCGTTTCCAAGCCGCCGCAACCGGGAGAAATTGAAACTTTGGCAGCAAAAAGGCTGAAGATGAAAGGCTTAGTTCTGGCCGAACCCGATGTAATCAGGTTAATGGACAACCAAATAAACGGTTTATCCGATCTTATTCCTGCCGGCCTTAAAAAAGACGGGGGTCTTTATAATAGCCCAAGTTTGGTTACTATGAAACAACTGGCTGTCCTGCGCGGTTTTTTGAGAAAGCTGGCTGAGGCTGCCGGGGAAAGAATCCTGGGCGGCTCGGCGGAAATAAAACCTTACCGTTATAAAAACCAGACAGCCTGCGCCTACTGCGAATATAAGCCGGTTTGTTCATTTGATCCTTTATTGCCAGAAAACAAATACCGGCAAATTCCGGTTCTTGCCAGAGAATATATCTGGAAAACATTAATTAAAGGAAGCTAAAATGGTTCAGAGCATAAAACCGGCGCCCCTGATTAAATGGGCGGGGGGTAAAGGTCAGCTGATTTTTCAAATCGGGCCTTTTCTTCCCGGACGCACAATAAAGCTTTATCTTGAGCCTTTTGTTGGCGGGGGGGCGATGTTTTTTCACCTGCAGCCGCCAAAAGCGGTTTTAATTGATAATAACCCTGAACTGATTAACTTTTATACTGTGGTCAGGGATAGTCTGGAGTCTCTCCTTGTCAAGCTTGCCGGGCATGAAAACTCCAAGGAATATTATTACCGGATCAGGGCGCTTGAACCGGAGGCGATGGACCCGGTCGACCGCGCATCCAGGTTTCTTTACCTTAATAAAACTTCCTATAACGGTCTTTACCGGGTAAATAAGAAAGGCAGATATAACGTACCTTTCGGACGTTACAAAAACCCCAGGATTATTGACCGGGAAAGGCTCATCCTGGCCAACGGCCTTCTGCAAAATTCCGTACTTGTTTTTGGGGATTTCAGTTCCGTCCTTGATTTTTCCGAGCCGGGAGCTTTTGTTTACCTGGATCCTCCTTATCAACCGCTGTCACGAACCTCGAACTTTACGAGCTATACGTCCGAAGCTTTTAGTGAGCAGGATCAGTACAGACTGGCAAAAGTTTTTAAAGAGCTTGATGAACGTCAATGTTTTGTTATGCTGAGCAATTCGGATACGCCTTTGGTCAGGGAAATTTATTCCGCATATAACCAAACAGTTCTTTTTGCTAGAAGAGCAATCAACTGTCAGGCAACAGGCAGGGGTCCGGTCAGCGAACTTCTGATTAGAAACTATGGGTGATCCTCCTGTTAAAGATAATCAGACACCCATGCTGCTACGCAGCACCAGCAGCAGGATGAAAAAGTATGTATTCAGTCAAACCGCCCAAAGGGCACGGTGTTGTTTAACAGCGAACGACTTGCGAAGCGCCGGTAACAGAAGCCGGCGAAGCGAGGGTAACCGGACAGCGGAGCGAAACCAGCGGCTCTCCAAAGCTGATAGAAAAAGCAGTCTTAATGCCAAAGTTAAAGGAGCAATGATGTGAGTTATTTATATGCCGCCATTGCAGCACCGCTAGTCCGGTCCGAAGCAAGCCGTGCTGCTGTCGGAGCGGAGCACCGGAGTGAGCGGTGATAATACCATGTCTATCGGACTCATTATATGAAAACTTATTTTCAGGATAGACATCCATGCCGCTAAAGTGACACCAGCAGGAGGATGAAAATTCATCAGCAAAGGGAGGGCAATGCCTTAAGTGCGATTTTG
>LDZT01008346.1_pt1 | contig 139749 bp, 124 predicted proteins | sample 615521 | NCBI WGS metagenome assembly LDZT01 (sample SAMN03408292, study PRJNA278302) | terrestrial metagenome | isolation source: oil reservoir sample SB1 | place: USA: Alaska, North Slope, Schrader Bluff formation | collected 2011-09 | reverse complement strand
TGTTAACGTTGTCTTCCCATGATCCACATGTCCTATCGTCCCTATGTTCATATGAACCTTCGTCCTTTCAAATTTCTCCTTCGCCATTTAATCCTCCTTAAAAAGATTAAATAATTTTCAAATTGTAGAATTACTTCTAAATAAAAAAATTAAGAATTTGAAATATATACTCCATTTTCAATTTTGTCAAGAGGTAAATTTCAAAATGATGGGAGGTTGTTCTTAAGTATTCGAAATTTGATAATTTACATATCAAAAATATTTTTCGAAAAAATATTTTTAAATATACTTTTCCTATCTCTATGAAAAATTTTATGTTTAAAGAAAAATGTTGACAGTTTACTGTCAATAGTTTATGATTCAAATATGGAGAAAAAAATATAATTTCACTTAACGATATGTTAGTTGAGACAAAAACAACAGAAGATTTTCTTTTGAAACTCGTTCAAAAAAAAATCATCTTCCCTGCCCAAAAGGAACCTGAATTATTTTTCTTCAGTAAAGATATTCAGAAAGTAAAAAAGATAGTTGAACTTAAACAGTTAGGTTTTACAGATTATGAGATCACAAAAATATCAAGAGAGGTTGGTTTTCCACACGAAAAGGATGATGGTGGAGTGAAATTATACTCTATAGGAGAATTCTGTAAAAAATATAATCTCTCTTCAAGAAGGATAAAGTATTGGGAAGAGATAGGATTGTTCTTCCCTGCTGTTAGATCAAAAGGGGGTGTAAGACTTTACAAAGATTCTCTGATAATACATATTAATTTCATCAAAAATCTTCAAAAACTTGGGTTCGAACTTTGTGAGATAAAATCTATAATTGAAAGCTCCGATACTCAAAAAATAGAAAATCGTATTAAAGAAATTCACGATACTATAAATGAAATAAAACCTATTATAAAAAATATAAAAAAGTTAAAATGAAAATATATCCTTTTTTACTCTTTTAACAACACTTCTAAAAGTTTTCTCATCAAAAGTTACTTCATTCAAAAAAGAGTATCTGTCCTTTCTTATTTCTTTTGCCTTTTTTAAAGATTCAAAAATTCTATCTTCCTTTTGAAAAACATTTTTCAATTCTTCCAATATTTTAAATGATTTGAAACATGAGAATATTTTTTTATATTCATTCCTATCTCTTAAAAAGGATACCAGCAGATGACCCACTCCAACCTTTTCACCATGTAAAAATTGATTATCAGGATACAAGAGATCGTAAGCGTGTGAGAAGTTGTGTTCAGCTCCGGATGCAGGTCTCGATGACCCTGCTATCTCCATAGCGATACCTGAAAGTACTAACCCATTCAAAAGTATTTTTATGAATTCATCTTTATATATATTTTTATCATCATAGTTTAAAACACTTTCAGAAGCAGAGAATGCTATCGCTTTTGAAAAACCATTGTATTTTATCTCATAACCTTTTCTATATGCTAATTCCCAATCACTTATTGCGGAAATATTAGAAACAAGATCCATTATTCCAGAGTATATGAATCTTTTGGGAGAATTCTTTATAACGTTTATATCAACTATTATACCAACAGGCATCGAAGCACCTACAGACATCCTTTTACCGTCTATAATTATTGAAGCAACCGGAGATGCTATACCATCATGGGATGGCAATGTAGGGACACTTAAGAAATATCCCCCATACCTGAAAGAAGCGAATTTTCCTATGTCGAGAGATTTCCCACCTCCGATACCAATTATAAAATCCGATTTCAAACTCCTTGCGAACCTTTCAACCCTTTTAACCTCTTCGTAGGTGTTATCGTTAACAAAGATGTATCTATCCTTTTTTATCTTCAATCTCTTGCCAACTATCTTTGCGTAATCGTAAGATTTACCTTTATCTGTAACTATTACAGGATTGTTTATAAAAAGGTTCGCTTTTTCAAGAATCCTTTTCACATTAAAAAGAGCTTCTTTTTCAATAGTTATGAATAAAGGAACATCTATACTATTGTACATTTTCACTCCCTTTTTCGATGTTTAAAATTTTTTTACTTACGGAAAGTGGAATATTGTATTCTTTATACTCACTTTCAATAATTTCAAGATAATTTTTCTTATCAGTTAATCCTTTATCCTTTATTAGATAAATGAATTTCACACTATCCCTTTTATCAACTTTTAGAATGAATGATTTGATATCTTTATCATCTTCAAAAATTTTAAGATGTGAACCTTTTGAAATTATAATTTTTCTAATAAAATCCTTTTGTTTAATAAAATTATTCTCCTCACCGTAAAAGAACAAGAGGTTTACTTTATATTTTTCAAGAAATGACTCTATTATAAAAATCTGGTCAAATGGAGTATTTTTAAGAACCTTTACAAATTTAAACCTCATACCTTTATACTTATTTCTGTTATCGATAAGCCAAATAAGATTTCCGTTATCCTCCCTTGAAACTATAAAAACATCTTTTATTTCATTTGACTGCAGTATTTTTAAGGTTTCCATATCACTACTCTTTTCCCCAGGTTTTATATATTTCAAAAATAGAACAGCAAAACTTTTTTCTCTTTTAACGGCTTTTGAAGCTGGTTCAATTAACGCAGCAAAAGATAACAAAAGAACCAGTTGTAAAGCCTCCTGAGCCCATACAGCGGTATATATCGAAGCAACAAGATAAACAACCGATATCCCCGGTAAAGCGAAGGATATAACCCTTAAAAATCTATCCTCTAAATGTATCGCTTTAGAAAGAGAGAAAAATATAATATAAAAATAAATAACAGTAAGTATAAACACTCCACCAAGCCCTATATCAAGTAGAAAAGAAGGGAGTGAAATAGATGGAACAAATACCGTTTCATACTCTTTCATAAAAGAGGATGTCCCGAAATTTGTTGATATAGCAACGGTTCCAGGCCCATTTCCAAAAGTTAAGGCAAGTATATCACTTTTCAAATACTGGTAAGAGAAGAGTAGATTACTCAACCTCTTAAATTTCCCCTCTGTATATGAACCAACCATCTCCTTTCTTATATTTTCGACAGAGGATATAGTTTGTAAGGTTTTCGCTGTTTCGGGTTCAAATTTTGGAACTACATATATCAGAGTTAAATAGAATATTAAAAATATCAGAACTATTCCCACCAAAGTTAAGAACATCGAATAAACTGAACTAAATCTAACGTGCAATATATAAACGAGGAACATAAATATCATTGATATTCCAAAAAATATGAATCCGGCTCTTGCCGATGATAGCATAAGTGGTATCATAAAAAAAAGAGAATAGAGAACATATCTTAACTTGAAACCATCAACTATCATCTTTCCAAGGGTTAGCAAAAACATAACCGTCATCAAAACAGCGTTTATTCCACTACCATACCTTGCGAGAAAACCACCACACCAATCAGCTCTGTTTCCATTCAAAAATTGAAATATTGAAGTTGGAACCTGTAAAATCGACATTAATATTATGAATTTTATTATCCTTTTATAATTTTCAGTTTTAATATCGAGTCTCATCAGCGTTATGAAAAGTATTGGATACCTGATATACATGGAAAGACCTTTCAATTTGAGAGGTAAGGCCTCTCTTCCAAGTACAGTTGAGATTATGAGAAAGACAACATAGAAGATGACGAGTTCGACATTGGTTATAACTATAACAGTTAATAGTAATACTCCAACAAGGGCTATTTTTAAAGTGTCCACTTTTCCCAAAAAGAGTATTAACAATACTACTAATAAAATAAAAATTATTCTTAACAATTTATTCTCTATATAAAAATTCATCATTTTCTCCAAAAAGTTTGGTTCTATAAAATTCGTAAACCCTTTTTGCTATAATGTCGTAGGAAAAATTAGTTTTAACATATTGGGAAAGTTTCAACGCTTCCTTCTCATAATCTTCTCTATTTTCAAAAAACTCTTTCAACGCTTTGTAAAGATTCTCAGATGAAGTAGGTTTATAAAGAATGTAACCTCTGATATCTTTAGGTAAAACATCCAGATGAGGTTTTATCTCTGAAAGAACCAAAGGTTTTCCCATAGCCATATATTCCATAACTTTTAAAGAACTCGCTCCCCTCCACCATATAAGGTCTGGGAGTGGGGAAACACATACTGATGCAACACTTATATATTCAGGGACCTCTTCATAAGTAACTGGAGGTAATAAAATATTTTTAGTTTCAACTATATTTTTTTCAACATCTCTGTCTCCAGAACCCACAACGAAAAGTATTAAATCCTTATAATCTTTTTTTAATTTTTCAACAGATTCTATCAGTTCTTCTAAACCTCTTTTCTTTGATATTGAACCATGATAAAAAATAACTTTTTTGTTTTCAAGTCCATAACTTTTTACAATTTTTTCATTTTTATTTCTAACAAAAAAACAATCTGCATTAACTCCCGATGGATAGATTGTGTAATTTGAAAATCTTTTTTTAATGTAACCTTCACAGATTTTTTTAGTTTCATCGGTGATGAACGAAAATCCATCAAAAAAGAAATAGGATAACCATAGAACCGTTTTAAACCTTTCAATCTCCTTTTTTGTCGGATTAACAACTGGAATAGATCTAACATCTAAAACAAATTTTTGTTTTCCACCTAAAATTTTTCTATAAAGAAAGTTAGGTAAAAATAAAATTAGAGAGTTTGGATCAAAAACAAAAACTATCTTCTCTTTTCTCATTTTGAAAAGATATAAAGAGATTTTAAATTTGATAAGTATTTTAATGTCTTTAAAAGAGTTGAAAAGTTTTACGAATTTTGGTTCATCCTCCTTTTTACCAAAAGCTATAAGTTGTGATTCTAAACCTAATCTTTTGAAGGATCTGACTATTTCCCTTTCACTTGAAATGTAAAACCTTTTTTTAAAATCCTGAAACCTTATGTAAACAATCTTCACGATAAACACTCCTCAAGAATATCGATAAAGTAGTCAAAATTAAACTTTTCAATTATAATCTCCCTTGCTTTAACTCCTTTTATTTTCTCTTTCTCATAATTTTCAACTATAAAGTTGAGAATTTCTGCTAAACTTGATGTGTCCATCCTTTCCAAACCGAAATATGAATCTTCGTTGAAATACCTCTCCATAGCTTTTGTTTTTTTGCACACAACCAATCGAGCAGCTGAAAATGACTCAAGTATAGATTGCGCAAAAGCTGGTTCAAAGGGGGAAGGGTAAACAAAAATATGGTGATTTCTTATAACACCTTCAACATCCTTTGTTGGTGGATTCACTTTTACAATTTTCTCAAGATCAAGATTTTTAACAAGGTTATCCACTTTGCTTTTATAATCACCTTCTCCATACAGAGATACAAAGATTTTTTTTCTATTCTCCGATTTCATTTTTCCTATAGATTTTACAAGTATATCAGGCCTTTTGAAACCGTTATACTTACCAAGATAGTAGATACCTAACTTTTCCGATTTTTCTGGGAAGGGTATATCATAATCTTTTTGTTCTATAGGGTTTGGAGTTGAAACTAGTCTTTTTGGATTAACTTTGAAAATCTTTTTAATCTCGACCTCATCCATTCCTTTAGCGATGAAAAGATCTGAAATTTTTGAAGATATTTTACTGTAAATGTAAACTATCCTTTTTTCATATTTTTTAAGATGGTAAACTGAACTTGTTGGCCACAAGATAACAGTTTTAATTGAAAAAATTTTACCAAGTATTACCGCAGGAAACATTAGACTCTCAGCGTAATGAATATTTATAACATCAATCCTTTCCTTCAATATGATTTTTAAAATATAGATAAAACCGAAAATAGCATCCAAAAACTCTTTCAATATTTTTTTCTTAGAAAATTTATCATAGAATTTTTCAAAATTTTTTATAGTGTAAAAAACAACCCTTTCATTCAATTTTTGTGAGTCACCTTTTACACAGAAAAACACAACATTGAACTTTCTTTTTATAAGGTAATCAATGATGTACCTTGTAGTTTTTTCAGAACCAGATTCATAAGGATAAAAATATTTTGAAACGATCAGAACTTTTCTCAAGATCGCTCCTTTATAACTTTCGCTGGGATTCCCGCAACAACAACATTCTCGGGAACATCTTTGGTAACAACCGCCCCAGCTGCAACTATGGAACCTTTTCCAACTCTTACCCCATCAAGTATCCTTACTCCACTTCCAATCCAGACGTCCTCTTCAATTGTTATACCTTTTCCTTCAACTCCCTGTTGAAATATCTTTTTGTCCTTATCTTTGAAAATATGGTTACTTGAGATTATAAGTGTATGGGGTCCTATCCTCACAAAGTCTTTTATTATTATATCTCCATTTGAAACTACCATTGAAAAACTGTTGAGGGAACAGTGGTTACCAAAAACTATTCTCCCACCTGAAACCCTTATTATAGAATATGGATGTATATCACAACTTTCACCTATAACAAGAGAGTTTTTCTCCCTTGAAGCACTCAGTGTGACATTATGGTGTATTGTACTTTTTTTACCAACAAAAATATTTTCAGGATGTGAAAGATATGGAACACCATAAAAATTTACCAACCCATTCGTTCTTAAAAGCAATTTTGAACAAATGAAAGAGAGAATAATTTTTTTAATTCTTCTGTACCTTTGAACTATTTTCGAAAGTATCATAATCTAATAAATGAAAGTTTAACTTTTTTAAACATACTGTTAACTATATCCTTCTCATCATTATCAAAAGGGTTAACAATTTTTGTGAGTATATAATAAAGAAAAATGCCCAAGATAAATGTGAAAACTATGAAAGAGTATGCTGTAATATTTTTATTAAAAACAAAAAGATTTTTAACAACTGTAATTACAAAAAATAATATAAGGGATATTGATGTAGTTTTAAGAAGTGAAACAAAAGGAAAAGAGAGTTTTACATATTTTCTCAAAAGTACAACTATTATCAGGTTTTTCATCAGAATGGATGTTCCCAGAATAAACGCTACCCCAATTATTCCAAAATATTTTATAACAACTATCGAGCCAACAACATTGAAGAAAAGGGATATTTTGCTTATTAGGTTGATCTCAAGTCTTTCAAGTGAAAGAACTACGAATGAGAGTGGGATCTGAAAAGAGTTGAAGAGAGTAAACAAGAAAATAATATCAGTTATCCTCTTCGAATCGATATATTTCGGATCGAAAACGAACCTAATAACCAGATCGGAAACAGAAATAAAGTAAAAGCAAAGAAAAGCGAAAACCCAGAAGAAAAATTTGTAAAGGAAAATATACATTCTGTTAAGATACTCTTTGTCGTCAGGTTTGGAAACATATTTCATGAAAAATATAGGTTTTAAAACATTCGCTATCTGATCTATTGGAAATATCTTCATAAAAAGATCATTTATCTTGTATGCGAAAGAATATTTCCCAAGTTCAACCGGATTTGACATCGATGAGATAACATAGTAACTTGTTGACTTGCTTATCATTCCAGCACCAACCTCGTTGAAAAAGGATAAAACACCATACCTTACTATCCTTTTCTTTAAGTTTTCTATCTTGTCTTTGGATTCGTTATTCAAATTTCTTTTTATAAATTTAAGAATAACAAGAAAATAAATCTGAAAAGCGTTGAAAAAACTTGTTAAAGACTCTATCAAAAATATTTTCTTCAAATTTATATTGAAAATAAATATACCGTAAACAAGAACCCTTAGAATCGAAGCTGTGATGTTCATAATTGCTGTCTCCTTTTGAAGAAGGGTCGAAGATGATAACGATCTAACATAAAGCAGAACAATATAGCCGAAAAGAAAAATAGTTATCTCACCCTGATAACTTACCATATCTGGAAGTTTGAAAAAAGTCGAGAACTCTTTTGAAAAAATATTGAAAAGCAAAGCGATAAAAATAAGAGAGATAAAAACTATCAGAAAAGAGTAGTTGAGAAGATTTTTTAGAATCGAGAACCTTTTCCTTTCGATCAGTTCTGGAACGAATCTGTTGAGTATGGTAGAGATGCTTGAAAGGGAAAAGATCTGAACAAAGAAAAAAGAACCTAAGACGAAACTGTACAAACCAAACTCTTCGATCGATAATTTTCTTATTATGTAAATTGATATTAGAAAGTTTGAAATCGAAACGAAAAAATTTCCTATATATAAGAATATTGTATTTTTAACCGCATACTCTACAGCGATTTCTTTTTTCATTAAACATTATTCTTTAAATTTTTCAGATCGCTATCAACCATCATGTTGACAAGTTCTTTGAATGTAACTGTTGGCTCCCATCCAAGAATTTTTTTTGCTTTAGAATAATCCCCAACAAGTTGATCAACTTCAGCGGGTCTGAAAAGTTCTCTGTCAACAACAACATATTTCTCATAATCCAGGTCAACCCTTTCAAAGGCGAGTTTAACGAACTCTCTTACACTGTGTGTCTCGCCAGTTGCTATCACATAATCTGATGGACTGTCTTGTTGAAGCATCATATACATGGCTTTAACATAATCTCCAGCGTATCCCCAATCCCTTTTCGCTTCGAGATTTCCAAGATGCAACCTATCCTGTAATCCCAACTTTATCTTTGCTACACCCTCACTTATCTTCCTTGTAACGAACTCTCTACCTCTCCTCGGACTCTCATGGTTGAAGAGAATTCCGGAACATGCAAAGATATCGTAACTTTCCCTATAGTTAACGGTGATGAAATGACCGTACACTTTCGCAACACCGTAGGGAGATCTTGGATAGAATGGGGTTGTCTCCTTTTGAGGAATTTCGAGAACTTTTCCAAACATTTCACTCGAAGAAGCTTGATAGAACCTTATCCTTTTATCAACAAGTTTAATAGCTTCCAAAATTCTTGTTACTCCAAGAGCTGTGAACTCTCCTGTCAGAATAGGTTGTTTCCAAGATGTTGGAACAAAAGATTGGGCAGCAAGGTTATAAATCTCATCAGGTCTTATCTCATCAACCATCTCTATCAGAGAGGAAAAATCTAAAAGATCAGCGTGGTAAAATTTTATTCTATCCCTCAAATGTTCTATCCTCTCAAAATTTTCGGTTGAGGATCGTCTAACCATTCCGTAAACTTCATACCCTTTTTCAAGGAGGAATTCAGCAAGGTATGAGCCATCCTGTCCAGTTATTCCGGTAATAATCGCTTTCTTCATAGTTCACCTTCTCCGTAATATTTTTTATAGTAAACTGAATAGTATGAAGAGAATTCAGTTTTCGAACTGTTAAGAATAACACCTAAAATTTTTCTTTTTACTGGAACGAGAAGTTTTCTCGCATGTCTTAGGTCTTTTCTTTTAACTTTTCCAGGAGAAACTACCCATAAGAGTTTATCGGCATAGTTTGCAAGAACTATTGGATCTGTCACAACGTTAACAGGTGGAGCATCCAGAAAAACATAATCGAACTCATTCTTACAGATTTCAAGAAGTTCCTTCATCTTTGGATTTTCAAGAAGTTCCGAAGGATTAACAGGCCTTGTCCCATAGGTTATTACTTTAAGATTCTCTACTTCAGTATCCCTTTTAATCTCCTCATAGGTAGCCTTTCTATTGATATAATGTGCAAGACCGATTCCGTTTTTCACATTGAAAATTTTATGAATAACAGGTTTTCTCATATCCGCATCAATTAAAATCACCTTCTTACCAAGGTTCGCCATTGTTATACAAAGGTTTGAAATAGTTGTGGATTTACCTTCTCCAGGTATAGAAGAGGTGAAAACATAAACAAGTTTTTCCCCTTCCTTGCTTCTATATTTTATCTGTGTTCTAATACTCCTGTACGCTTCAGCGATTGGAGCATGCGGTTCCATATTTATTATCAATTTTTTCCTTATCTTTTCTACAATCTCATCTTCGGTAACCTTTTTTTCACCTTTAACCTTATCTTTCTTACCATTTCCACCGATGTAGGTTATTATTCCCAATATCTGTTCTCCGGTATAATGTTCAACCTCTTCCGCTGTCCTAATAGACTCATCCAGGAAGAATAGAATGAAAGCTAAGGTTACTCCGAAAAATATTCCAAGTATTATTCCCAGAAGGAAATTTTTCTCCTTCTTAGGGCTTACAGGTATTTTTGAAACAACAGCAGTATCTATTATCGAAAGGTTACCAACTTCCGCTACCTCCTGTAACTTTGCTTCCTCATATCTTCTCTTCAGCATAAGATATATATCTTCATTTACCTTAGCATTCCTTTCAAGTCTGACAAGTTGTATAGATTTATCAGGCACATTTTCAAGTTTACTGTTGTAAACATCGATAACCTTTTTTAAACCTTCAGCTTTTGCTTGCAGAAGTGAAACATTGTTGTTAATTTCAGCTATCTGTTGAATAATCTCTCCCGAATACTTTAAAGGGTTTTGTTGAACTCTATTCTCTTTCAAAGATTTTTCCGTTTCATCCTTCAACTGCTTTTTTAAACTCTCTATCTTTGAATTTATCTGCAATATTTTTGGATGATCGTTCGAATAACCTTGAGAGATAAAATACGCTTTATCGGTTTCAAGTTTTGAGATCTCAGCAAAAATGTTTTCCATTACATCGGTTCTATAACTTGAAATATTCTCAATCATTTCCTTCTGTGTTTGATCGAGTTCTTTTAAAAGGTATTCCTTCTGTTTAGTGTATGTATCTATGTTTAGCATTATACCTTTATAATCTGTTTCAAACTGTGATACCTGATCTATCAATACTCTTGTTTCATCCTCAAGGCTTGAAATTTTGTTACTCTTTTTATAATCCCTTAAAAGTAATTCCGAACTGTTTAGCTCTTTTTCAATCTTTTTCAACTGTTCTTCAAGAAAGATTCTTACCTGAGATACTGTCATCCTCATAGCATCAAGGTTCATTTTGTAATACTCTCTCGCAATCTTATTTGTTATGTAAGCTGCTAAAAATGGGTCGATGCTTTTATAGACAACTTCTATTATATAAGTATCCTTTATCTTGTTAATAGAAAGATTCTGTCTTGAAGCTGAAACTTTTTTATAACCCTTCTGTTTTAAAATTGTATCCTCTTTCAAAGAAAGGTTTACCCTTTCCATAAGGGATCTGGATTTAAGTATCTGAGTTTGGTTGTTCAACAAAGCTTCCATTCCAAGTGGATCGGTAACAGGGAAGAACGTTGAACCAGTGTTGACCCTTTCAAACATCAAAACTGTTTTTGCAGTATACTTAGGCTTTTCAAGAAATGTGAAAAGAACAGAAAGTGAGAATATCAAAAGTGCAACTATCAAAATCAAAAATTTGTATTTTGAAACTATAGCCAAATAATCGTTTAGAGATAACTTCTCCTGATCCTGTAAATCTTCTAACATAAAAACCCCTTACTTTGAAATATAGGTGTAAAGGATGAAAACAGTGTTAGCAATAACTGCAACATTGTAAATATCCCTTAAATATCTTGTAAGGTGGTAGATAAAATCACCACCAACTCTTACGGTATCTCCAGGTTTTAAAATAGGATTGTGTTCCCTTGAATTCTCATTTTTGAACTTTGCAAGATCACAGATCTGTCTTGAACCATCCGAATGGATTATAACAACTCTATTAAGATTAGCATTCTCTTTTGGTCCTCCCGCATAAGAAATCGCTGTAATAAGATCTGTTCCATCAGGGAGAAGAGCACTTGTAGGATTGTTCACATAGCCCCAAACGTTAACCCTTATCATCAAAACATTCTCTTCATTCGGTGAATAATAATAACTTTTAAATTCCTGGGAAAAAATTGAAATTGAAAAGATAAGGAATATGAATATCAAATATTTTTTCATCTAATCTCCTTTTTCTTCAATTTTTTATTATAACTTAGATTTTATTATATTTCAATTAAATTATTCTTTACTCTCATAAAATGATCTATAGGCTTTGAATGTTTCAAAAAGATCAACTTTTGAAACAAGTTCAAAAGGAGAATGCATACCTAAAAGTGCTGGGCCACAATCTATAACGTTGGCATTGTAGAAAGCGAGAAACCCCGCAATAGTTCCACCTCCACCGGCGTCAACCTTTCCAAGTTCGGCTGTTTGCCACGTAACATCATTTTTATTGAATATCTCTTTTATTTTGAAAAGGTACTCTGCGTTGGCATCGTTCGCTCCACTTTTACCACCAGATCCTGTGAATTTAGTTATAACTACTCCGTAACCTATTTTTGCTCCATTCTGCTTTTCATGTACTTCTTGAAAATCTGGGTCTATTCCTGCCGATACATCAGCAGAGATGAAATCTGAGTTTTTCAAAACCTCTCTTATGTTTTCATAGGTAGGTTTAATTTCTTTTCTTTTTAAAATCTCTATCACCAGATCCTCTAAAAATAGAGACCTCGCCCCAGTGGCACCAGTTGAACCGACCTCTTCCTTATCGAAAAGAACCGAACAGACAGTATACCTATTTTTTGCATTAAACAGTGCAGTTGTTGATGTGAAAGAACATATCCTATCATCATGTCCATAACCTCCGACAAAAGATCTGTCAAAACCGACTTCAAAAACACTCCCTTGCGGAACTATCTCAAGTTCGGAAGATATGAAATCCTCTTCAACAATACCATATTTTTCATTTAAAATTTTCAGGATCATCTTTTTTACTGGATTCTCCTTCTCTCTCTTTAAAGGTATTGAACCAACTATTATATTCAATTTCTCACCCTCGAATGCCTCTTTTAAATTCCTCTCATACTGAGTTTTGGAAAGATGAGGTAAAAGATCGTTTATTGTAAAAACAGGATCCCCTTCTTTGTCACCTACAGATATATCTATCCTTTTCCCATCTTTTCTAATAACAACACCGTAAAGGGAAAGAGGTCTTGCAAGGTAATGATATTTTTTTATACCACCATAGTAATGTGTTTTAAAGTGTGCAATACCTTCCTTCTCGTAAAGTGGATTCTGTTTAATATCTATCCTTGGAGCATCACTGTGGCTTCCTATTAGTTTTATTCCCTTAAGTGGTGATACATTACCCAGATTCACAAATGCGATATTTTTACCTTTGTTTATAAGATAAAATTTTTCTTTCCCATCTTCAGAATAGCCTTTTTTTTCAGCCAATTTTTTTAGATACTGTAAAGTCAACCTTTCAGTCTTAGAATTTTTTAAAAATTCGATATAATCTTTTCCATAATCGAAAATCTCATTTATACCTTTAGAATCATATTTCTCCCAACCATTTTTTCTAAGATACAAAATTTCATTTTTCATTTTATCTCCTTTTTAATTTTTTTCAGTTAAAATTTCAAAGGTGTCTTTCCCAACAAGAACAGTGTTCTCATAGTGTGCTGAAAGTTTACCATCTTCAGTAACTGCTGTCCATCCATCTTTAAGTATCTTTATTCGATAAGTTCCCTGGTTAACCATAGGTTCTACAGCAAGACACATCCCATACTTCAAAATCGGACCTTTTCCTTTTTCGCCAAAATTCTGGAAAAATGGTTCCTCATGCAGTCTTCTCCCAACTCCATGACTTACGAAATCCCTAACAATTGAAAAACCTTCTTTTTCAACAGTTTTCTGTATCATAAAAGAGATATCGTAAAGATGGTTGCCTTCAACAGCCATTTTTGCTCCTTCATAGAAGGATCTTTTAGTAACATCAACAAGTTTTATTCCTTCCTTTGAAACATTACCAACCAAAAAGGTTCTTGCAGCATCAGTTATGAATCCTCTGTAGTTTACTCCCATATCAACGGAAACGATATCTCCATCCTTTATAATGTAATCAGACGGTATTCCATGAACGACAACTTCGTTTACAGATATACAGCTAACCGCTGGATACCCTCTGTAACCTAAAAAAGGTGACTTCACCTTATTCTTTTTTAGAAGTTTTCTAAGTTCCATCTCTATTTCGAATGTTGTTATTCCAACAACTATTTTTTTCTCAATCTCAGAAAGTATATCTGAAAGAACCTTCCCAGAATCCCTCATCAATAAAATTTCCTTTTCACTTTTTATATGGATACCCATTCAAAAACTCCATTACATTATCTTTTTTTTCTTCATTTGTTTCTATCACCACCACAATATCATCTGACATTTTCCCCATGACCTCTTTATACATATCAAAATCACCTTTTACAAAATCGTGCTTGTCAGATTTCCTATCGTTGGAATGGATGTGTAAAACTTTTATATAATCTTTAAACTTTTCAACTGTTTCTAAAGGATTTTTAAATGTTAATAGTGAATGACCGAAATCGAAACATAATTTGAAACCTTTATCAACAAAATATTTTAATTCCAACTCATCACTTCCAAGATAACCTGAAGGTAAATTCTCCACAAGGAGTTCAACGTTAAAGATTTTTGCAGTTTCTTTTATTTCCAACAGGGATTTTAAAGAATTTTTTAAACTCTCTTCCCTTGAACGAACATCTTTCAGTTTCCCGGATGGATGAACTACAACATACATAGAGTTCAATTTTTTCGCAATTGGAATCGTTTTTTCAACCTCCCTTACAGATTTTACTCTTTCCCATTCGTTTGATGATGAAATATCAATATTTTCAAAATTTGAGTGTACTATTGTTCCAATATTTTTCTTTTGGAACTTTAAAAAATCAAAAGTTTCATAACCTTTTATCAACCTTTCTCCTCTCAACTCTATACCATCAAAATGTTTTGATATGAAATCTAACTCCAAAAAGTTTTCTTTGAAAAAGATATGAGAGATGAAAAGTTCCATTACCTTTTTACCTTTTGAATGATCTTTTCACATATATTTTTTAAATTTTCAACTAAGTTTGAATCTTTAAACTTCTCTATAAAGGGAATACCCAAATCAACCGAAATGAGAAGGTCCCTATCGAAAGGTATTTTCTCAATAACCTCAACATTGTAAAGGGAAAGTATTTCATCCAAACTCTCCCTTCTGTAAAGTTCAAGAACAGATTTACAATTTGGACAGGTTATATTTATCATATTTTCAACTACACCGATTACAGGTATATTGTATTGGTTTGCAAAAATTATAGACCTTTCAGTATCTATAAGAGTTATATCCTGACTACTCGTAATGATCAAAACTCCATCTATAAATTCTATCCTATCCATCAGAGTTAAACCACCATCCGAAAAACTGGAAGGAAAATCGACAAAGATGTAATCAAAATCTGACCAATCCGTATCTAAAATGAACTGTTCTGTAATCAACTTCTCCTGAACACCTCTCATTATAACGGGTAACTTTTTGTCTGTAAGGAAAAAACCATAGGATGCAAGATAGAGGTTTGGTAATATTTTAACTGGTAAAAGTTTTTTATTCTGTATTCCCATCTTTCTATTTTCAACTCCAAAAATGGATGGTAGATCGGGATTATAGAAATCCATATCCAATATACCAACCTTAGCATTGTAATGTGTTGCAAAAAGGTAGGAGATGTTCGCAATCATCGTAGATTTTCCCGTTCCACCTTTGTTGCTCAAAAAAAGTACAACCTTGGTTTTTTCATCAATCATTTTAACCCCTTGAAAGTTTCGTATGCCTCAAAACTGGATCTTACAAAGATTCCTGAAACAACCCTTTCTATTCCGATTCCTTCAGCAATTTTTTTCAACCTGTTGAATTCTTCCTGTGAATAATATTTTACAACTTTGTGATGTCTCGGTGATGGGGAGATGTATTGACCTATTGTGAGTATATCAACGGATACACTTTTTAGATCTTTAAAAAGTTTTACAAGTTGTTCATCTTTTTCACCAAGACCAACCATAATACCACTTTTGGTTATTTTATCAAGTCTTTTAACCTCTTTAAGCATATTTAAAGAAAAATCGTAGGAAGCTTTGCTTCTAACATCATGGTAAAGTTCTCTAACCGTTTCAAGGTTATGATTGAAAACATCAACATATGAAAAATCAATATTTTTAAGGTTTTCAAGATTTTGCTTGAAATCTGGAACGAGGATCTCTGTTTTTATTTCGGGATAACTCTTTTTTATCCTTTGTAAAACAATGTTAAAATAGGAAGCCCCTCCATCGGAAAGATCATCCCTCGTTACAGATGTTAAAACAACATAATCGAGTTTTAACTTTTCAATAGCGTTATAGATCTCATCTATTTCGGAATGATCCAAAGGGAGAGGTTTACCTTTTTTGATGGCACAGAAAGAGCAATTCCTTGTGCATATATCACCCATTATAAGAAATGTAGCTGTTTTTTTAGAGAAACATAATCCTCTGTTTGGGCATTTCGCTTCTTCACAAACAGTATGGATGTGAGAGGAATTTTTTAAAAATTTTTTTACACTATCCTCTTTAGTTTTAGAGTATAAAAATTTTCTATATTCCTTTGGTAAACTCATCTTCTATCTCGTTCTTCCTATCGAGAATCACTATCTTTGCTCTATGATCTTTAATCTCTTCCTGAGAAAGAAAAGCGAAAGCCATGATTATCAACCTGTCACCTTTTTGAACTAATCTTGCAGCCCCGCCGTTCACTCCAATAACTTTTGAGTTTCTCTTACCCTTTATAACATAGGTCTCAAACCTTTCTCCGTTCTCAACATTAATTACAAGAACCTTCTCGTTTGGCAAAAGATCAGACCTTTCCATAATAGCAGGATCTATCTCTATACTTCCTTCATAGTTAACGTTAGCCTTTGTTACTACAGCATTATGGATTTTTGATTTTAACATTATTTTAAACATAATTCTTCCTTTTTAAATTTATTATTATAATTTAAAATAAATTTAAGTCAATTAAGAAAAACTATATTTTTTCTTCTTTAGAATTGATCTGCTTGATAAAAAGGAAAAAGGAAAGAAAATATACAGTTTTAAAGAAAATTATAAAAAGGTTTCTTTCAAGAAACTTAAAGAATATATACCCATTTTCAAAAAAATCCATTCTTGAAATTAATATTAAAAGAGTATACTTAACATTGATAAGAAGGTTCAAGAAAATCAAAAATAGTATAAAACACTGTAAAATTCCATTTAAGAAAGAGTTAACTGTAAAAAACTTAAAAAAATCTTTGACCTTAAAAAAAAGAAAAATATTGAAAAGAATATAAGATATAAAAATCGTATAGAAACTCATTTTAAACTCTTTAAAAATTCCATCCTTGTTTTCAAATAACCGTAAAGTTCATCAAAATATCCTACCTTCACAAACCTCACTTTTTGTTCTCTATCAACTATGAAAATTGTTGGAACACCTTCAATCTTTAAACTATCCATCAGCAAACCGCCTTTATAAAAAATAGAATATGAAAAATTAGTCTCATTTATAAATCTCTTTAAAGGTTCAATCTGGTTATCTGAAGATATGGCTAAAAATTCAAAATTTTTATTTTTTTTGAATGATTCTTTTATCTTGTTTAAAATAGGGATTTCTTTCTTACAGTATGGGCAATTTGAGGAAAAGAAATTTAAAATGGTAACCTTTCCCTTTACAATTCTGGAAATGTTTTTTTTCTTACCATCTAAACCTTCAACTTCGAAATCGGGAAATTCAAAGGTATCCATTTGTGATCTTAGATAATCGTAAACTTTTTTTTCAATATCCTTTCTGTTAAGCCCTATTTTCTTCTCAACTATCTGCAAAATTTTATCATCGTAAATATTTTCACTTAAAAGTTTGACCCCATATGTCTTGATTTTTTCCATATCATCTGTTGCTAAACCGTAGTCAAAACCTATTTGATATATTTCTCTCTCTTTCATACTGAACTCATTTTCTGCCACATTCAAATACTTTTCACATTCTTCATAATCCTTCAAGAGTAGATATCCTTTTGCGAGATAATAGTTTAACCAATCACCATAACTACCATATATATCACTCTCGTATAGAGAGACAAGATTTTGAATGGATTTTTCAACTTCATATCCTTCATCGATGAAGAAAGCACAAACTGAAAATCTCGCGTCATCCGAAATTTCATAATCGAGTAGTTTTTCCATATCTTTTAGAATCCTATTATCGATAATTTTTTTCTCATAAAGATCCATACTCTGATATAAAACATATATGAAGTATTCATTCCTGTAAAAATTTTTATAAGTAAAATCTAAAATATAAGTCAAAACTTTTGTATCGAGTTTTTCATAATCGAAGATAAGTTCCAAAGCTATGTTGAAAGATATATCTGTTGTATCAAGATAGTTTACTGCCTTTTTCAAAAGATTAAAAGATTCATCGTCTTTGTTCATATCTTTCAAAACAACACTGTTTTTATAAATGATATTCAAATTTGTTGTATCGCTAAGATAGTAAAATTCCAATAAACTATCAGCCTTCTGGTAACTCCTTTCCAACTGAAAATCTAAAAGTTTTGAATAGGAATCGTAATCCTTTTTCACACTAAAACTCTTTTTTAGATAAACGAGAAGAGAATCATCCATGTTATAATTTTGAAAAACATCTATTTTGTACTCCAAAATATCATTAATTTTCATATTTTTCAAAAAGAATATATCCATAAGTTTTTCAGAACTATCCTCTATAATTATTATCGAATCCCCTTTGTATGTTTTGATCGAGAACTCCCCATTTTTTGAAGGTTTCAAAGTAAACTTTGAGGGATAATCTAAGTTTTTAATCACAAAGATGGAATCGTTGTTACTTTTTATTTTTATCTGACTTGAACTCTTGAAATAATTTTCAGAACTTATGAATAGGAAACTTGAAATTAGAATAAAATAAAATAAAATTTTTTTCATTTTTCTCTCCATTTTGATATCTTTAAAATCTTCTTCCCTTCAACTTCATCCCCAACCTTTTTTCCAAGGAGTTTTTGAGCGAGAGGAGAAAGATACGATATTATGCCGTTATCGGGGTCAGCATCGAAAGGTCCCAAAATAGCATAACTTTTAACGGTTTTTTCGGTAAGGTCCTCAAACTCAACAACAACTCCTATTTCCACACTTTCACAACCAACCTTATTAAAATTTATTGGGAATGCTTTATCAAGTTCTCTTTTTAACTCTTCAGCCTTTGAAGAAAAGAAAGAATACTGTTCCCTTGCAAACTTGTATTCAGAATTTTCGCTAAGGTCTCCAAGGGCTGCTGCTTCACCTATCATTTTGGAAAGTTGGGGCAATTTTGTGTTAACTATATTTTCAAACTCTTTCCTCTTTTTTTCAATACCTTCTTTTGTGGAGTATATCAGATCACTTCTATCTACTTTTAAAAATGAAGGGAAAATTTCATAAATATCCCTTTTAACAAGGTCCTTCTGATGTTCTGTAAGGAAATCTATTTTTTCAATTTCATCGAAAATTATCTTCGCTGAGTCCCTTTTGAAATCTTTCAAATAAAAAATCAGACCTTTATTTTTTGATTGGAAAAAGAGTTTTTTAACAGATGTAACAAACATTGTCTTACCTTTTTTGGAAGAAAGTGAATTGGCAATGTTTATAGATCTAAAAATGATATAATCTATATCCAATTTTAAAAGTTTTTCATCAAGGTGATAGTTTAAATACCATTCTAGAAAGTTTAAAGGTTTCCCTATCCTTACAGATTTTTCGGCTATTTCAACGATCATTTTCTTTCCATCATTATCTAACTTGTTGTAAATATTTTCAATACTTTCCTTTTCGAAATCCTTAAGGCAGGTTTCAAAATCGATTCTATTACCTTCCTGATAAACTTTTATCAAAAGTTTTTCTTTATAGAGAGGATTTTTAAAAAGGTTAAAATTTGTAAAATCTTTACTCTCGATATAACTTTGGTCCGCAGTTATTGTAAAAATTATTTCGTTTTTAAATTTTTCACATTTTTGTTTTACAATTTCAACTATTTCATTTAAAATCTCTTTCTCCGTTTTCCTCGTCTCTAACATTTTGAAAATAAAATCTCTGATACTTTTTTCATCTTTAAGGGTTCCCAAAAATTTCAAAGCATCGTTTTCTTGGGAACTTTTTAAAATGTATCTCACAGGTTCTTCATAAATAACCTCTATCTCTTTACAATTTTCTATCTCTTTCTTCTTTTTGTTCAGAATGTTACCTGCCTCCTTTCCATATATGAAAGATAGTTCGGTTTTCAACTGCTCTTTTGATAGTCCACTATTCTTATACTTTAAAATGGAAACTATAAGATCGCAGATACTCATACTTTTTCCCTTATCAGGATCAAAATACTTCAAAACCCTGAAATCGCTCTGTTCTATGGGAGATGTTTTTAACAGTATTTCTCTCGCATCTACCCTTTTAACTCTTCCAAGTTTATCTTTCAGAGTGAAAATTTTTAGTGACTGATCAAAGTTCTCTATTCTGTTAATATCGTTGTTATAGATAACAAAGGTATTTTTCTTAAATTCAAGGCCCTTTAAAAAGTTAAGGTAACCTTTTTCATCCTCCATATCCTGTAAAAAGAGTTCAAAAGATATTTCAGCGGTTGGGAAACTCTTGCACAGTTCTTTTAATTTCAAACTGTAATCTTTTTTAAGAATCAGTTCAGAAATAAAACTTATAAGAGGATTTTTGTTGTCCTTGAGATTTTTTGCATAATCCTGAATCATGCTTTTATTTTTATTTTTCAAAAGAAAATCTAAAATCTTTTCGTCCGAAAATATTTCTCCATTCCTTTCAAGAAAAATTATCATGAAATCATCGTAAAGATCTTTCCTCTCCTTCGAAATTATATTTTTAAATAACCTTCTAAGGTTCTCTTCATCAAAATTTTTTTCGAAAAGGAATCTGTTGAAAAGATAATCAACATCATTTTTCAATTCTTTATCTTCAACTGACACCATATCAAAAACTTTAAAGTTGATCCTGTTTGCTGCTCTGAATAAAAGCCTCAATCTATGTAGATCGGATTCATCTTTAAAAAATTCAAGAAAATTTTTTACAAATTTTTCGTAGTCTCCATTCTCATAAACTTTTTCCAACTCTTCGAATTTCATTTATGGTACTTCTCCTTATTCAATATAGTTAAACCTCTATATATCTGTTCAAGAAGGACTATCCTTGCTATCCTGTGAGGAAAAGTCATCTTTGAAAGTGAAAGAACAAAATCAACTTTTTCATATACTTCCCTGTTAACTCCAAAAACACCCCCAATTATAAAAGAGATATTTCCCTTTTCAAGAAGTTTGGAGAATAAAACAGAATCAAGCATCTTTCCATCTTTAGCAAGAAGAACTTTATAAGAGTTTTTTTCTAAATTTTTAATAAGACTTTTTGACTCTTTCTCCATTATAGACTGTTTGTCCTCTTTCAGTTGTCCATGATCTTTTACAGATTTTATTTCAACACTTCTATACTTCTTTATCCTTTCAAAATAATCATAAAAGATTTCAGAAAAACAATCGTTCTTAATCTTGCCAACAGTTAAAATAGTTATTCCCATAGTTCATTCCCTGAAATATTCTCTTCTCCTTTGCTCTTTTGAAAAGTTTCTCATAGAAGAATCTATCCATTGTCCAAAGAGGTGCAACAAGGTTTATAGGTATCATTGAGGATTTTACCCTGTGTATAATCTTTTCGGGTGGAATGATTTTTAAAAGTTCCAGAAAGATATCTATATATTCCATTTCAGACAAAAGTTTCACCTTTCCATTTTCAAATTGATTGTATATCAAAGCATCCCTAACGATATAAAGATGGTGAAATTTTATCCCATCACTTTTTGAGAGTAAGAAAAATTTTACAGTGTTTTCGAAGTCATAAAAGTTCTCATCTGGAAGTCCTATTATAACATGTGCAACTAGATGGCTTTCAGGTATTTTTTCTTTTATCCTTTCACAACTAACTAAAAAAGTTTTCGATTCATCCTTTCTGTTTATCTTTTGAAGTGTTATATCGTTTGAACTTTCCAGCCCAAGTTCTATCTGAATAAAGAATCTTGAACTTTTGTCCTTCAGGTAATCGAGTATTTCATCATCAACCGTATCTGGTCTTGTCGCAATTGATATTCCAACTATTTTTTCATAAGATGCTAACATATCTATCTGTTCTATCAGCCAATCTTTATTTTTATACATATTTGAAAAGGATTGAAAGTATGCTATGAACTTTTTACCTTTCTTAACATTGGATAGGAAAAGATCAACCTGTTCTTTAATACTTTTTGAAGTTTCTTTACCACTTCCAAAAGATGAACAGTATATACAACCACCATACCCCTTTGTTCCATCACGGTTTGGGCAAGTCCCTCCAGTTGCAAGGGAGATCTTATATACTTCTTCATTGAACTTTTCTTTTAAAAATTTTGAATAGGAGTGATAAAAATTACTCCTTATCCCTAAACCATCTTGAAAGATCATCCAATTCAAATTTCTCCTTTTCCGTTAAAGAGTTATATCCTGACAGGGATATTTTATCTAAAAGTTCATTCAACCTTTCTCTTTTTCTATCATTTTCCATATCCTCTAAATTCCTATAAATCTTTGTTTTTTTAATCGATGAAACCTTTTTATAAATAAACCTTTCAAGTTTTAGATAAAGAAGCCCGGAGAGTAACCCTCCAAGATGAGCAAAGTGTGCAATACCTGAAGCAGTTCCAGTAATTCCAAAAACAAGTTCCATCACACCGAAAATCAAAACAGCATACTTCGCTTTAACAGGAATGAAAAAATTTATGTAAAGAATAGATTCGGGAAATGTCAGACCGTAAGCGAGTAAAACTCCATATATAGCACCAGAAGCGCCAATAGAAGGTATCGGAGAGTATGGATTTATAATATAATGTAGAATACCACCACCAAGTCCAGAAACTATGTAGTAGGATAAAAACTTTTTACTTCCCCATATGGACTCAAGGTTTATTCCGAAAATGAAGAGAGAGAACATGTTGAAAAAGAGATGGAAAAAATTACCATGCAGAAACATGTGAGTAAAGAATTGCCACAAAAAAAACTTCTTTGTAACAAATAGAGGAATGAGAGAGAAATAGTAGATGAAAAAATCTGAAAAGATTTGCTGGATTATGAATACTACAATATTTATAAAGATTAAAGTTGGAACGATTCTTCTTTCTTCTCTGTATGGGTCAAAGTACATTTTTAAATTTCTCCTTCAACTTTTTTTCAACATATGGAGGGACCATATTTTTTATATCCGCATTAAGTTTAGCGAGTTCTTTTACCATACTACTTGAAAGGTACATATATTTAATATCTGTCATAAAAAATATGGTTTCAAATTCTTTGTTCAACTCTCTGTTGGTAAGCGCCATCTGGAACTCATATTCAAAATCTGATACAGCCCTCAAACCTCTTATTACTCCATCTATTCTGTTACTTTTTATATAATCAACAAGTAAACCCGTATAACTATCGATCTTTACATTTTTGTAATCTTTAACTACCTCTTTTATAATCTCTACTCTTTCGTCTATATTAAAAAGAGTTTTTTTCCAAGGATGAAAGGAGACGAGGATTATAACTTCACCAAAGAGTTTAATACCTCTGTTTAAAACATCAAGGTGTCCATTGGTTATAGGATCAAATGTGCCTGGATATATAACTTTCATTACAACTCCTTTAAAAAAAGAATTCTTGTGATTCCAAAAGATTTTTCTTTAAAAATTTTAAAATTCCCAACATCTACAACCTCAGAGAGATAAGAAAGGTTAACAATAAAACCATCCTTTTTTAAAATATTTTTTTCACTCAAAAGTTTCAAAGGTTTATAGATATTTGTTAACCTGTAAGGCGGATCAACAAATATAAGATCAAATTTTTCATCCTTTTCTTCAAGAACTCTTACAGCATTTTCAAAATCTGTATTGTAAATAAAACTTCTTTCTAAAAGATCAAACTTTTTTAAATTCTCTCTTAAATTATTTATAAGATACCTATCTTTATCTATGAAAATAACTTTGGAAGCTCCCCTTGAAAGGGCTTCCATACCTAAAATTCCAGAACCTGCAAAAAGATCTAAAACTACAAAACCTTTTACATCCTTTATACTATCAAAAATCGATTTTCTTACTATCGCTGTTGTTGGTCTTACGAAATCTTTTTTTATACCCTTTCTTAACAGTTCCCTGTTTTTTAAACTACCTCCTAAAATTCTTATACCCATCAAATCAATTCTTTTTCAATTTAAAGAACATATCATTTATATCCTTTGAACCTTTTAAAAACTCCAAAGATTTGTTTACAAGGAAATCTTTCCTCAAAAAAACTCTATAGAAGAGGTCTTCTCCACCAACCTCTCTTGCAAATTCGTATAAGAGTTGATCTTCAACATTTTTTAAAACTGTTGTATCTTTCTTGATCTCTTCAATATCTATACCTTTTCCTACAAGGAATGAGAGATATTCATTAAAAATTTTTTTATCAAAGTTTAAAACAAAATTTTTATCCACTTTATTCTTTGATAGATATTTTGAAACGAACTCCATCAAAGCCTGTTTTGTTAAAATATCTATCTCAACTTTAGTGAGGAGTCTTTCCTGATAAACGAAATCTGGAATTATTCCCCCACCCCCATAAACTTCTCTGTTTAACTCACCGAGTGTGTAATATTTACTAGAATCCTTTTCACTTTTTTCATATTTTATTAACTCTCTGTCGATAGATCTCCCTGAAGGGGTGAAATATCTTGCGGTTGTGAACTTCAGTATCCCTTTATCTTTTTTATTATTTTTTGAAAAATCTATAACCGATTGGACAGAGCCTTTACCGTAAGTTGTATCACCAAAAATCAAAGCTCTATCCCAATCCTGTAAAGCACCTGCAACTATCTCGGATGCACTCGCTGAACCATCATCAACAAGAACAATGAGGGGAAAGAATCCTTTATATATTGGATGGGTAGCTTTGAAAACATAATCCATAGCTGGGTTTTTAGACCTCGTAGAAACTATTTGGGCACCTTTTGGTAAAAATATATCGGATATTGATATAGCACTGTTTAAAAGTCCTCCTGGATTCTGTCTTAAATCAACAATAAGTTTTTTTGCCCCTCTTTTTTCAAAAAGATCTCTAACACGTTGGTAAAACTCATTTTCAACATTTTCGGTAAACTGTGTGAGTTTTATATATCCAACAGAATCATCTATCATTCCATAGTAGGGGATAGATTTGATCTTTATTATTTCCCTTATTATATCAAAATCTATCAAAGTCCCATACCTGTTTATCTTTAACTTAACTTTTGTTCCCGGCTCACCTCTCATCAAAGATACTGCCATATCTATATCCATTCCATCAGTTGAAATAGTATCGATCATAACTATGATATCACCGGCTCTTATTCCTGCTCTTGAAGCTGGAGTGTTCTCTATAGGAGAGATAACAGTAATAAAGCCATCCTTAACTCCAACTCTGAATCCTATTCCACCGAAAGTGCCTGTTGTCTGGGTATAAAAATTCTGGAGATCCTTTTCTTTATAAATATAAACAGAGTGGGGATCAAGAGTTTTCAACATACCATTTATAGCTTCATCAAGGAGTTCTGAATCTGAAACTTCCCTATAATAAGAATCTTTAAGAAGTTGTAGAATCTGAACGAACTTTCTCATCTCTGGATTGAAGAATATGTTTAAGGATGTTGTATTTTTATTATCCTGACCGTAAGCAACCACAAACCATCCTATCACGGAGAGTGTCATAGATACCATAAGTAAAGTAAGAATTATATTTTTTTTCATCGAAAACTCCTAAATAAAATTTAAAACTATGTTGACTATCTCTTTATGTATCAGTTCAATGGATTTTGAACCATCTATTATCCTGAATCTCTCCTTATTCTCTCTTGCAAGAGAAAGGAAAGCACCTCTAACTCTTTTATGGAATTCCGTATTTTGACCTTCCATCCTATCGAAACCTTTCCTTTCTCTAATCCTCTCTATGCCCTTTTCAACATCAATATCTATCAAAAATGTTAGATGTGGTATCAATCCACCTGTTGCAAAGTTGTTTATCTCGATTACCTTCTGCTTTGGGATATTTCTTCCTTCACCCTGATATGCTAATGTGGAATCAAAATATCTATCACAAATAACTACTTTCCCACTCTTTAAAGAGGGCATAATTTTTTCAAAGGTATGCTGAGATCTACTTGCAAGATATAAAAATAGTTCCGTCAGGTAAACCATCTCTCCGTTTTCACTATCAAGTAAAATTTCCCTTATCTTTTCAGAAATTCGCGTCCCGCCCGGTTCATGGGTGAGGACGCATTCTATATTTTTCTGTCTTAAGAACTCATAAAGCAATTTTGCCTGTGTTGTTTTCCCGCAACCTTCAACACCTTCAAAAGTGATAAAAAGTCCTTCCATACTATTTCAGAGAGTATTTGGCAATAAAATCCTCTGTCTTCTTTCTGCATATTGAATCAGGGAATTGAACTGGTGGAGATTTCATGAAGTAAGATGCTGGTTCTATCTGTGGACCTGAAAGTTTATTATCCAAGGCGAGTTTCAAACATCTAATTGCATCTATTATTACACCTGCTGAATTTGGAGAATCCCAAACTTCAAGTTTCAGTTCAAGATTCAAAGGAACCTCTCCAAAGGTTGTCCCCTCCATTCTCAAAAAGCACCATTTTCTATCTTTCAACCATGCAACATAATCTGATGGACCTATGTGGATGTTTTCCTCATCAATTTTATAAGGAAGAATCGATGTAACAGCCTGAGTCTTTGATATCTTTTTACTCTCGAGTCTTTCCCTTTCGAGCATGTTCAAAAAATCTGTGTTTCCACCAATGTTCAATTGATATGTTCTATCGAGCCTAACTCCCCTATCCACGAAAAGTGAAGTTAATACTCTATGCGTTATCGTTGCACCTACCTGTGATTTTATATCATCACCTATTATAGGGAGATTCGCATCTTTGAACCTTTTCGCCCAATAATCTGAAGACGCAATAAAAACAGGAATAGCGTTTATGAAACCAACTTTTGCCTGAAGTGCCTGTTCAACATACCATTTTGTTGCTTCTTCACTTCCTACAGGGAGATAATTTATAACCATATCTGTCTTTGTATCTTTAAGAAGTTGAACTATGTCAGCAGTCTTTCCAGGTGCCTTTTCAATTACCTCTGCAAGATACTTTCCTATTCCATCGTGAGTCATTCCCCTTTCAACCTTTACTCCCAATTTGGGAACATCAGTAAATTTGAATGTGTTGTTTGGGTGTGCAAAAATAGCCTCTGAAAGATCTTTTCCAACTTTAGTTTTGTTGATGTCTATAGCACAGGAAAACTCAATATCAGAGATATGATATCCACCAAGATTTACATGCATAAGCCCAGGGATCATTTCATTCTCTCTTGCATTCTTATAGAATTCAACACCTTGAACGAGAGATGAGGCGCAGTTCCCTACACCTATGATCCCGACCCTTATCTTTTTACTCTTCTTAGCCATTTTTTTAAACCTCCTTCTTTTTTATTCCAGTCTTTACAATCAAAATTCTTTGAACCACAGTTATAAAAGTCAGGAATGTAAATAATATTATCATAAATTTGTAAATATTCAATGGTAAAAAAGAAATTACAATTAAAAATATCATCCTTTCAACTCTACCCATTAAACCTTTTTTGCACTCTATCCCAAGTCCCTCAGCCCTTGCTCTGGTATAACTAACCATAATTGAAGAGAAGATAGCAAAAATAGTTATAAGTGAATATATCTCCATTTTGTTTCTATAAAAAAATATTGAAATACCAGTTAGAACGAAAAACTCATTGAATCTATCAAGGGTTGAATCAAGAAAAGCACCAAAATCACTCACCTTATTTGTTTTTCTTGCAACCATTCCGTCAAAAGTATCGTACAAAGAACCAAAAAGAAGAACCAATCCACCGTATACAAAAAAACCTTTAGTGTAAAGTAAACCAGCACAAAGAGAAATTAAAGAACCTGTTATGGTTAAAAAGTTGGGATGTATTTTTAAAAGAATAAAAATGTTCACTATTGGACTAAAGAAAGATCTGAAAAGATTTTTTATTCTATCATTTACCATTTTTATCTCCTTCGATCAAAAGTACTATCTCTCCTTTTTTTACCCAATCCTTTTTTAAAACATCTTCGACAGAGCCCCTTATAAACTCTTCAAATCTTTTTGTTAACTCTCTCGCTACAACTATATTCCTTTTTGGATCTATCCTGTATATATCTTTCAAAGTTTCCTCTATCCTGTACGGTGATTCGTAAAATATTGAAGTTTCGTTCCTTGACAAAGCATCCCTAAGTTTTTTTTCCTTTTTACCCTTTTTCTTTGGGAGAAATCCATAAAATGTAAACGAATCTGTTGGCAGCCCCGAACCAACAAGAGCAGTAACAAAAGCAACAGGTCCGGGTAAGGGTATAACATTTACATCCTCTTTAATAGCTTCCCTTACAAGATAGTATCCAGGGTCTGAAATAAGAGGCATTCCTGAATCACTCAACAGTCCACAAATATTGCCCTCTTTAATTTTTCTTATTATCGTTGGAGTTTTTTTTATCTGATCATACTCTGTAAAAGAGATGTAATCTTTTTTTTCAATTCCAAGTTTTTTTATGAATATTCCGGTTACCCTCGTATCCTCACAAACTATAAAATCACATTCTTCTAAACTCTTTTTAACTCTTAAAGAAACGTCATCTATGTTTCCTATGTCTTTTGGAATGATGTAAAGTTTACTCATCTTTAAACATGGTATAGTTGAAAAACCCCAAAGATTTTAAGGCGAATCTAAAATCTTTCAAAGATTTTCTAAAAATTTCCTCTTTTATCTTATCGTCACATATTACATCGTATGTTTTCATAAACCTGTTAACGAACTCAGCCATAGCTTTTACAAACTCATCTTTAGTCGCAAGAACATCACCTGAAAGTTCAACACCTGTAATTGTAATATCCTTCATGAATTTGTAATCATCATCTATATGTGATTTTGCAATTAGAGCTCCCTTTTTAGCAAATGTCGGTCCATATGAAACAGCGAACTCTTTTATGATATTGTTAACACTTTTTAAAAGTAGTTGAATTGTTGGAGGTGTAGCCTGTTCTATCCTTTCAGGTAGTTTATCAAAGAGAGAAAATTTTACATTGCTACCATCCTTCGATGTTGATTTTAAAATTTGCAAAAGAAGTGATGGGGTTATGGTAACATTCAGTTTATCTCCAAAATATCCCCTTGTGGGTAAACCTTTTTCAAAGATGGAATAAAAATATTCGTTTCCTTTCTTTATTTCAAGAAAACCTGAAAACTTTTCTTTACCAAGTTGAGCAACCATTTTTTCAACTGAAATTTCCGTGTAATCTTTATCTTTCAAAATAGGTGTTAAGGTAAAAGTCGAAACCATAAGTAAAACGAGTTCTTCAGGTACTTCATAAATGTTTATTATTCCAACATTCGCTTCCTTTACCCTTTTAACAACCTCATTTATAGAGATTAACTTTCTTGAGTTCTGGGAGAATCTTGCTGCATTTATCGGCTCACCTAAAGATAGGAAAATAAGATCAACATCCTGTGGATATATCAAAGAAACATAACCATGTATCCTATGTGATCTTTCCCTTTTCCCGGCGTGAAGTATGTTATCAAAATTTATGAATTCAATGTTTGTATTTTCAAGTAGTGCTCTACCTCTTGGAAATCTCATGCTTCATCCTTTTTGTTTTCTATCTGTTCAAAAACTATAAAAGAAAGATCTGAAAATTCAAGAAATATCTGTCTAATAAAGAATAGAAGAGCCAACCTTCTTTTTCTCTTTTTATCATCAGGATCGTTAACAAGAACATTGTCAAAGAATCTATCTATAGGTTCTCTCAAAGAAAGGAGATTTTTCAAAATACCTTCATAATCTTTCACTTCAAAAAGTTTTTTATTTCTCTCTGAAACTGACTTTCCCATCTCAAAGAGTTTCCTCTCATAATCGTTATCGAAATCGAAATCAATCATTTCAACCTTTTCAATACCTTTCAAAATGTTGGTAACCCTTTTTTGTCCTTCAACCATAATTCTGAAATTTTCATCATTTTTCAAAGAAATTACTTTTTCACACCTCTTCTTTATATCGTATGGGTCAACATTACCATTCTTTAAGAAGGATCTCGAAACATCGTAATCTATGTTGAAATAATCTTTAAAAAATATTTCAACCCTCTTTTTTATATAACTGATTATCTCATCAAAAAACTTTTCACCTTTTAAAAGTGATGTTGAAAATTTAAAAGTATCAGAAAGTGAAAGAGATATTCGATCTGTAACCAAAAGTGAAATCAATGATAAGGTATCCCTTCTAACGTACATTATATCTTTACTCCCTGTTGGTTTATTACCTGAAACGAAAGCTGCTACTATATTGTCAACCTTTTCGGCTATTGAAAAAACTTTACCGAGTTCCGTTGTTGGATTCTTATCCAATGCGGTCAGAGGGAAATAATGTTCGTAGGAAACTTTTGCAATATCCTCTTCGAAACCTTTTATTTTTGCATAATGGTAACCTATTATACCCTGTAGTTTTGTGAACTCTTTCCCATCCTTTATCATATCTGTTGTTATATCAAATTTACTAACAAGTCCAACCGTTTTAAGATCGATACTTTTTAGATCATCCAATTTGAGAGTATCTAAAAGGTATTCAGCTATCTTTACATTCCTTTCAATTTTTTCATAAAAAGAACCGAGCCCCTCACAGAAAAGTGTATCCTTCAACCTTTTTTCATAATCTTCCATGCTTCTTGAAATATCGTTTTCAAAATAGAATTGTGCATCTTCAAGTCTGGATCTTATGATTCTCTGATTGTTGTTAACAATATCATCCGTTTGAGCAAAGGGCGAGTTTGAAATGAAAATGAAAAAGTTAGATAGTTCACCTTTTTCGTTTTGAAGAGTAAAATACCTTTGATGTTGTTTCAGGGCTGCTATTATGATCTCTTTAGGTAGTTTCAGAAATTCTTTTTCAAACTCTCCTTTAAAAATAACAGGATACTCAACAAGGTATGCAACCTCTTCAAGTAGTTCATCATCCTTTGTTAGAAGAAGGTCTGTTCCATTTACAATATCGTTAATACCTTTTATTATCATCTCCTTTCTTATCTCAAATGATGGTTCAACATAATTTTCCCTTATCTTTTCGAACCAATCATTACCGTTGAAAATTGGTATTTTTATATTACCAGTATTCCTGTTACCAAAGGTATAATTTCCACTTTTTAAGTTACCGATATTTATTTCTATGCGCTGGTTATTAAAAAAAGATGTAACCCATCTTATAGGCCTTGGGAATGTTATTTTCGAGTTATCCCATCTCATCCTTTTTTCAAAATCTAAAAAGTTGATGATGTTGAATATATTTTCAGAAAATATCTTCCATACTTCTACACCTTCTTCCTCTTTTCTATACCATACATACCCATCCTTAATTTCTATATCTTTCTCTTCGATATTTCTTGATTTTAAAAATCCCTGACCAACCCGGGTTATCTTTCCATCCTTGTAGAAGAGTTTCTCCTGAGGTCCTTTTAAGAGTTTAACTTTCCTTTCAGTTTTTTCTGGAATATTTTCAAGAAATAAAGCCAACCTTCTTGGGGTAAGAAATATTTTAATTTCAAAATCTTTTATGTTTCTGGAAATCAAAAATTCTTTCAGTTTCGAAGGAAAATCTCTCTGGATAGTTTTAAGTGAAGATACAGGCAACTCTTCAAAGCCCATCTCAAAAAATATTTTATTTTTCATCCTTTTCTCTTCTTTCAATGTATTTTTTAGCAACCTTTTTCGCAAGGTTTCTTATTCTCATTATGTAGTTGGCTCTCTCTTTTTGTGAGATAACACCTCTCGCATCAAGAAGGTTGAAAAAATGCGAACATTTTATAACATAATCATAAGCTGGGTATATGAGTTCTTCTGAAAGCAGTCTATCCACCTCTTTTTCAGACCTTAAAAATTGATCCATAATAAAGTCTGGATCAGATTTTTTAAAATTGAAGATGCAGAACTCTTTCTCCTGTTCAAGCATAATATCTTTCCAAGTTAAACTATCATTCCAGTTCATTTCAAGAATAGAGTTTTTTTTCTGAACAAACATTGATATCCTTTCAAGGCCGTAGGTTATTTCAGCAGGTATCACTTTCAACTGAAATGACCCGACCTGCTGAAAATATGTGAACTGTGTAATCTCCATACCATCAAGCCAGACCTCCCATCCAAGACCTTTTGCACCGAGTGTGGGTGATTCCCAATCATCTTCAACGAACCTTATGTCATGTTTTTTCAAATCTATTCCAATATGTTCAAGGCTTTTAACATAAAGATCCATAACATCGTTTGGTGCTGGTTGTAAAATAACCTGATACTGATAGAACTGCTGAAATCTGTTTGGATTCTCACCATACCTTCCATCCTTTGGTCTTTTGGAGATCTCAAGATAGGCAACATTCCATTCCCCGTTATCGAGAACTTTTAGAAATGTTGCGGGATTGAAAGTTCCAGCACCAACCTCACTGTTGTATGGCTGGTATATCAACGCTCCTTTTGAAGCCCAATATTTGGACAAATTTAAAAAAATATCCTGAAAATTCATCTTTTCTCCTTCTTAATATCGGAGCGACTGGATTTGAACCAGCGACCCCCAGCCCCCCATGCTGGTGCGCTAAACCGGGCTGCGCTACGCTCCGATATTTTTAAAAGTTAATTATATATTATTATTCATAAAATTCAATATTAAAAAATTTCCCTTGAAAAGTAATCTTTTGGAAATATAATCTTTAAAAAGGAGAAAAAATGAAAATTAAATTTTTTTCTTTATTGTTATATTTAATTTTGTTCTTTAATTTTCTTATCGCTGAAAATGTTATAGTGATTATAACTGATGGAATGAACTTCGATTGCCTATCTATAATCAGAAAGATATCCCCAGATCCTTTAAAAGGTATCTCTTTCGATAATTTTTCACAAATATTTTACTGTGAAACTACTGCTGATAACACATATATTACCGATTCTGCAGCATCAGGAACAGCGATCTTTACAGGTTTTAAAACTGAGAATGGATTTATAGGAATTGATAAAAATAAAAAAAATGTCGAAAATATAATAGAGTTTTGCAAAAAAAATTCTTTTCTAACCGGAGTTATCACAAACACGAGGGTCACCCATGCAACTCCAGCTTCAACTTACTCTCATGTTGAAGATAGAAACAGTGAATACGATATTGCATTACAACTCAGCCAAAAGGATATAGATCTGGTTATGGGTGGAGGATTAAAATATTTTCTGAAAGAAAACAGGTTCGATAAAAAGGACCTTTTAAAAGAGTTCACAAAAAAAGGATATAGGGTGGTTAAAGAAAAAAATGGATTGAAAGAAAGAACTGATAAAAAAGTTATAGCATTATTTTCTAACTCACACCTTTCTTATGAGTTTAAAAAGGATACCGTTAAAGAACCTACGCTAACAGAGATGGTTGATTATGGATTGAATTATCTTTATGAAAGATCGAAAAAGATGAACAGAGAGTTCTTTTTGATGATAGAATCCGGAAGGATAGACCACGCTTCACACTATACAGCATTCAAAGAACTTATCTTTGAACTTCTGGAAACTGAAAAGATGGTGAAAAGAGTTCTTGATTTCGCTTCAAAAACAAATACAACCGTTATACTAGTTTCAGACCATGCAACTGCAAACCCTGTTTTCGTGGGAACATTCACAGATTCTTTACTCCATACTATGGATTCATACTTCATCAATAATGTGGATACCTCTTCAAAAGAGAACCTTTTAAAAACGTTGAATAATTTTAAAATAAAATTCACAGATATTTCAGAGTTTTCGGTAAATAAGGAGGAAGGTTCCTATAAAGGTGATCATACAGGGAGTGATGTTTTAGGATTCTTCTACTCTAAAAAATTTAGAATAGAAAAAATTTTTTATAAAAACTCTGAACTTTTTGAAATTATGAAAAAATCTTTAACGGATAAACTGTGAAAAAAATTTTATCTTCTTTAAAGATTTTAAGTGAAAACATTTTTACAAAAGACCTTTCTGAAGGTGGTTCAGGAAACATATCCATAATTCTTGATAAAAATAGAAAAAATAGAGTTTACGGTGAAGTAAAAATTCCCGAAAAGTTGAAAAACTTAAAAGATAAATCTTTTCTCATAACATCGACTGGAAGCAGATTCTATAAGATTAAAGATGAGCCTAAAAAATATATATCGATCTTTTCAATAGATAAAAAAGGTGAAAAAATTTTACTTTTAAACGAAAATAAACCCTCCTCAGAAATCTTTACACATCTTACGATTTACGATTTTCTATTTAAAAAAGGTTACAATATAAAATGTGTAATTCATCTTCATACAAGATACTCTCTTGTTTTAGCGTCATATTTGAATAAGAAAGATTTTAACCTTAATCTTAAAAAAACTCATACGGAGTTTGAATTGATTTTTAAAAGGGAAATAGAAATAGTTGAAAGGCTAAAACCCGGTTCTTTAGAACTCGCAAAAGAGTTAGGGAAAAAATCTATAATATCTGATACTATAATTCTAAAGGATCACGGAGTCTTCTCTTACGGTAAAGATCCTTTTGAAACTTACGATAGGATTGAGATATTGGAATCAATATCTAAAATATACCTTTTAAAAAGTTTGTTTACGAAAATCTTTTAAAAATATCCTCAACAAATCTTAAATAATATTTTTTATCGAAAAGTTTATCCAACTCTTTTTCAGAGCAGTGTTTTAATATTTCCTTATCTTTTTTAAGAAGTTGTTTAAAATCTCCCCCTTTTTCCCATGATTCCATAGCATTCCTCTGAACAAGATAGTAAGCATCCTCTCTTGTTAAACCTTTCCCTATCAAAAAAAGTAAAACTCTCTGGGAAAAGATAAGGTTGTTTGATGCAAGAAAATTCTTTTCAATATTTTTTTCATAAATTTTTAAATTTCCTACTATATAAGAGATTCTGTCAAGCATATAATCAACAAGTATCGAAGCATCAGGGAGTATTATCCTTTCGACGGAGGAATGACTTATATCCCTTTCATCCCAGAGAGCAATGTTTTCAAGTGAAGAGAGAAGATACCCTCTCAAAACCCTTGATAATCCACACATCTGTTCACAGAGAACTGGGTTTCTCTTATGTGGCATCGCAGAAGAACCTTTCTGTCCTTCAAGAAAAGGTTCCTCAACCTCTCTCGTTTCTGTTCTTTGGAGAAGTCTTATCTGCAATGCGAGTTTTTCTATAATAGAACCTATTCTTGTGAGAAGGAAAAGATAATCGGAATAGATATCCCTTGAAACTATCTGTGATGAGATCCTCGAAACGTTTAAAGATAACCTTTTTAAAGCTATCTCTTCTATTTGGGGAGGGATGTTAGCATAGTTCCCAACAGCGCCAGATATTTTTCCCCTCGCAATACTCTTTCTAAAAAATTTTATCATATCTTTTACTCTATCAAGGTCATCCACTATCGTGAGAAATTTTAAACCTAAGGAAGTAGTTTCAGCATGTACACCATGTGTTCTTCCAACTATCGGAATATTTTTTGTTTCCAGAGCCTTTTTAAAAAGAGTTTCCCTAAGATGTGAAACACCTTTATCTATAAGGTTTAATGATTCCCTTAATATAAGAGCATTTGCAGTGTCAAGCATATCAGAACTCGTCATACCCATATGAATGTATTTTGAGTTCTCACCAACATTCTCTCCAACAGCGGTTAAAAATGCGATAACATCGTGTCTTACAGTTTTTTCTATCTCTTCAACCCTTTTGATATCAAACTTCGCTTTCCCCTTTATATCGTTGTATACATCTTCACTGATAACATTACTTTTCATATATGCATATAGTACAGCGAGTTCAACTTCAAGATATTTTTTGTATCTATTCTCGTCAGACCAAATGTAAGACATCTTCTCTCTTGAATACCTTTTTATCATCCTATCTCCCATCAAAAGAATTTTTCCAAAGATCCTCAAAATAACCTATAAAATCAAGTGCTATCTCTTCACCTTCAAGTAGAGTGTTAGCTTCATTGTTAGAATTTACAGCACTTATAGTCCAGTTTGTAGAACCAACCATAACATAGAGTGTATCTATTATAAAGAGTTTACAATGGGTTGTAACAGTCAAAGGGTCATACCTCACGTCTACACCATAAGATTTGAGTTTATCACCAACCTTATGGTTTGAATTTGTAACATCACTGTTCCAATCGGATTGTTCAAGCAAAACTTTTACAACAACTCCCCTTTCATGTGCAACTATTAGTCTATCTACCAATCTTGTAACTTCGTTATCATATTCGTAACTGTTTATATTGTACATAACACAGAATATACTCTTTTGGGAATTATCGAAAAGAGAGAACATTAAAGGATAATAATCCCTATTGCATACCATCTTTGCTTTAGTTGGAATAAGGGTTAGAGTGTCGTGTACAGGGTAATCGTCGTTATCAACTGCTGCTGGTTGGCAACCTGATATAATAAAATAAAAGAATAGAATTGTAAGTGATAAGATTTCAATTTTTGCTTTTTTCATAATCCTCCAAAAATCTTTTTATACCTAAATCAGTTAAAGGATGCTTTATAAGTTGAGTAAAGACTTTGTAAGGAATGGTTGCTATATCTGCCCCCATTTCGAGAGCATTTAAAATGTGAATCGGATTTCTTACTGAAGCAACGATAACCTTTGTTTCAAAATTGTAATTTTTGAATATCTTCATTATCTTTTCTATTATTTTTATACCCTCATCAGAAATATCATCAATTCTACCTATGAAAGGTGAAACATAGGTGGCACCAGATTTCGCAGCAAGAACAGCCTGAACTGGAGTAAAAACAAGAGTAACGTTAGTTTTTATTCCAATATTTTTAAGAGTTTTTACGGCTTTCAAACCGTTCTCGGTCATAGGTATTTTTACAACTATATTCTTCGAGATGGAGGCTAAATTTTTCGCTTCCTCTATCATCCCTTCATATTCAAGAGAGTTAACCTCAACTGAAATTGGTCCTTCAACCACGGATGCTATAAGAGATACTATCTCTTCGAAACTTTTTCCAGTTCTCTCTTTCTCTTTAAGGATGAGAGAAGGATTGGTTGTTACACCATCAACTATTCCCTTTTTAACAAGATCCTTTATTTCATCAAGATTTGCACTATCTATAAAAAACTTCATAAGACCTCCTTCAATAATAAGCCCTATAAAATATTAAACCTTCAGCAGGAGCGAGTTTCCCTGCATATTTTACATTCCTAACTTTCAACAGTTCTAAAGGGTTAGCAACTATTTTCCCCCTTCCGTAACCTATTGCCGTTCCAACTAAGAATCTGACCATATTATGCAAAAATCTATCCGCTCCGAATGTAAAAACCAACTCTTTTCCTTTTATCTTTACTTCACTTTTACTCATATTAACAACGTTACTTTCGAGCAAAGATTTTTTTCTACAGAATGAAGAAAAATCATGTTTTCCTTTAATCGCTTCAACAAATTGTTTTATTTTTTCATAATCCATCTTGTAATCAACCTGCCAGTAAAAATCCTTTTTTAAAGGACTGTTGCCGTTGTAAACATAGTATTTGTAAACTCTCATTTTACAGGAAAACCTTGCGGAAAAATCATCATCCACTTTTTTTATAGAGTGGAAGAATATTCTCTTTTCTATCAGGGAGTTTATACTATGTAAGAATTTCTTCATATCTTTAATCTTTCTTTGAGTTTTAAAAGAGAAGGGGTATCTGTAAGCTGAAACACCAGCATCTGTTCTTCCAGCACCTACAATTCTAATCTTTTCACCTAAAATTTTTAAAAGAACCTCTTCTATTTTGTCTTGAACAGTGTTTTTTGAAGGTTGACTCTGCCACCCCTCAAATCCTCTTCCATCGAATTCACAAACAATAAGATACTTCACTTGTTGATTATAAGATTTATCAACCTATTGGGGATATATATATGTTTTACCAAGTTCCCATCTTGAAGATATTTTTTCACCACTGGACTTGAAAGAGCCTCTTTAAGAAGTTCATCCTCCGTAGTATCTTTTTCAATCTCCATTCTATCTCTAACTTTTCCATTTATCTGTATTACAATAGTTATCTTTTCCTCTTCAAGATTTTCTTTATCATACTCAGGCCAACAGGTAAGGAATACTGAATCCTTTTCGTTGTAACCTTCATATATCTCCTCAGCAAGGTGAGGTATAAAAGGTGAGATGAGTTGAGTGTATTTATACATTACAAAATTTAAAAACTCAAATGAGAGGTTTTGTTCTTCCTTATAAAGGAGATTCAAAAGTTCCATAAGAGAGGCTATAGCTGTATTATGGTTGAAACCTTCTATATCCTCTCCAACCTGTTTAATTGTTCTATTCAATTTAACATAGAGTTTCTTTTCAACTTCATTTTTAGGGGTGTAATTCTTAACCAAAAGTTTATTATATTTTGACGCGAATTTATCAAACCTTTCAAGAAATCTCGAAATTCCAGTTATACCATCCTCAGACCATAAAGCATCCTTACCAGCAGGTCCTATGAAAAGTTCGGTTCCTCTTGCAAGATCTGACCCATATTTATCAACGAAAGGACCAACAGGAACAGCGTTACCTGCCGATTTTGACATGACCTTTCCATTCTTATCCATTATCATTCCCTGGTTGAAGAGAGCCATAGCTGGTTCTTCAAAAGATAAAAAGCCGAGGTCTTTTAAAACTTTTGTGATGAATCTAAAATATATAAGATGACCGTTAGCGTGTTCAGCACCACCTATATACATATCAACTGGTAAGAGTTTATCAACAATATCCTTTTCGAATATCCTTTTATCATTTTTAGGATCCGCATATCTAAGATGGTACCAGGAGGAATCAACGAATGTATCCATAGTATCGGGGTCCCTTAAAGCATCTCTGCCACATTTTGGACATTTCACATTCATAAAATCTTTATGACTTGATAATGGTGATTTACCTTTGGGAGTAAAATCAACCTCAGATGACTCTGGAAGTAGAACGGGAAGTTCATTCTCCGGCACGGGAACTATTCCACATTCTTTACAATGTATCATAGGTATAGGAGCACCCCAATACCTCTGCCTTGATATGAGCCAGTCCCTCAATCTGTAGTTTACACTTCTTTTACCGTAACCTTTTTTTTCTATGTAATCTGTAACCTCTTCCCTCATCCTGGAAGAGTCCATATTCGAAAACTCCAAAGAGTTTAAAGTTATCCCTTCATCAACGTAAGCACTTTTGGAAAAGTCCCATTCCGAGTCCTTTGGTTTAATAACCTGTATTATTTCAATATCATATTTTTTAGCAAATTCAAAATCCCTCTGATCGTGAGCTGGAACACCCATAACCGCCCCTGTTCCATATCCAGAGAGAACATAATCACAAACGAAAAGTTTAACATCTTTTCCGTTTAAAGGGTTAACACAATAGTATCCTGTAAAAACACCATCCTTTTCCTTTTCAGTTGAACTCCTTTCTATCTCACTCTTCTTTATAGATTTCTCAATATACTTTTCGATCTCTTCCTTCTTTTCTTTATCAAAACTTAATTCTTTGATTATATCATTTTCAGGTGCTACAGCGAGAAAAGTCACACCAAAAATAGTATCAGGTCTTGTTGTAAAAACCTTTATACTTTTGTCTGTCCCTTTGATTCTGAACTCTACAGTTACCCCCTCAGATCTTCCTATCCAGTTCCTCTGCATCGTTTTTATATTCTCAGGCCAATCCTTTAAAAGTTCCAGACCATCGAGTAACCTCTGAGCGTAGGATGTGATTCTAAAATACCACTGCTCAAGTTCCTTTTTTGTTATCTCGCTACCACATCTCCAACATTTGTTCTGCTCAACCTGTTCGTTTGCAAGAACTGTTTGACATGATGGACACCAGTTAACATTAGATTTTTTTCTGTATGCAAGCCCATTCTCATAAAGTTTTATAAAAATCCATTGTGTCCATTTGTAATAATCCTCTCTGCATGTTATTACCTCTCTATCCCAATCGTATAGTAGTCCCATCTTTTTCAAAGTTGAAGATGAAACAGCTATGTTGTTGTATGTCCATTTGTCAGGTTCTATACCTCTTTTTATAGCTGCACCCTCAGCAGGTAAACCGAAAGCATCCCATCCGACTGGATGTAAAACATCATATCCGTTCATGATTCTGTACCTGTAAAGGACATCCCCTATAACGTAGTTCCTTAAATGACCCATATGGAGATCCCCTGATGGGTATGCAAACATTTCAAGTAAATAATATTTCTTTTTTTTGGGATCGTTTTTAAATTTTTCAAGTGAAAGTTCCTTCCACCTTCTATTCCACTTTTCCTGTAATCTTTTTAAATCTCTCTCCATACTAACTATTCCCCATATCTTTCAACTTCTTTTCAAGCATCTCTATTCTTCCAGTAAGTTCAAGTTCCTTCTTTCTCTTAAGTTCAAGCCTCTGGGAAAGAGCTATCTCCTCTTTTCTTTTTGCAACTATCCTCTGAGTTATTTCAAACTCCTCTTTTCTCTTCTTTTCAAGATCCATGTTTGAAATTCCTCCACCTGATTGAACACTCTGTGGAATCTGTGATGCTTGCATTTTGAGTTGGTTTATCCTTTCGGAGAGTTTCTGTTCCTCATTTCTTTTTACTTCAATATCACTTATTATTTGCTGAAGTTGTATCTTAAAAGTATCTATCTGATTTTTCAACATCTTTAATTCCTGATCAGATGTTTTGCCCTCCTTAACTTTATCTATCTCTTCTTTAAGATTTTTCTGTTTTTCAACAAGTTCATTGATTTTGTTTTCATAGAACTCAACCTGTTTTCTCTTTTCATTTATTTCCTGTTCACTTTCCTTTATTATTCTATCAACCTCATCGTACTTTGAACCTGTCTCTTGGATCTTTTTTTCAAGTTCAGCGATTCTCTTTTCTTTATTTTTTATCTCATTCTGTTTTGAAGCCAGAGTTTTTTGAATTTCCTCCTCCTGCTTTCTCAGTTCCTCTATCTTTGCCGATCTCAGGTTAACGAAATCTCCACTTGCTGACAGTTTCGAAGACAGGATTAATGCGAATATAAAGGAAAGTATAATTCCTACAATTATATTTAAGATAATTGCGAGAATAGGGGATTCTTTTTTCTCTCCACCCTTATCCTCAAAAACAACTTTTTTAAGACCTAAATGAACTTCTCCCCTCTTTTTATCTCCAGTTTTTATAGCCAGTCCAATGTCAATAATGTTACTATCAGCTTCCTGGATCAGCCTGTTTTCACTCTTTAGAAGTTTTATGTTCGGATAGTTAAAACTTTTCAAAACATTTGTAGGTTTTTTTGAGTCCCCAAAGAGAGTGCCTTCAGAATCAACAACAAGAACATAATCTATAAGGCCACCCGAGTTTTTCACAGTGGAAATTACAACATCCATTATTGGAGCTTCATCTTCGTCAAGAAGAGGTTCCAGAACAGCACCAGCGATAACGGATGCGATACTAAAACCCATTTCTGTTCTTTCGTTTTGAAGGAGTTCTTTCGTGTTAACCTTTTCTCCTGAAGATTTTGTTGGAGTAAAAAGAAAAACTATAATTGCATTGATACACAATATTACAAAAATTGAAATTATAAACAAGGTTATAAAGGTTGACTTTTTCATAAAAACTCCTTATGTTTATCTTTTTAATATATTAAAATATCTAATACAAGTCAATAGTTAAATCAAAAGAGTTTGACAAGGTTAATACTGAAAAGTAGATAGAGATTATCTTTTATTATCAGACCTTTTTCTTTATTGTAAACAGGTATTTCAACCTTTCCAAAATCACCCATATTGAATAGAAGTCCAGTCTGATAGAATATATCCATATCTCTACCTGCTATTATGAAATCCTGATAAAGAAAATTAAGTTTCAATCTGAACCTGTTAAATACAAAGTAAGTTTTGGTTGAATCTATTAGGTATCCATAACCTGAAGAGATATCGGTCAGAGTGACACCATATTTCGAAAAAGTTTTATTCTTTCTATCGAACAAAGCTCCCCTTTTCGAAAACAGATTTATCGATGTTTCTTTGTTACTCTCATCCTTCAAAAATTCTCCATCGTATTCTATACTTCCTTTGAAAAACTTATAATCGTAACTCGCATCAAAATTTGTCTTCAATTTTGCAGATTTGAAATCAGAGTATATAACGGGGCTGTAAATTTTTGAATCCATTTCCCCTTTAAATTTTACATCTTTAACCTTTTTATAAAATCTGTATTGCATGTTAAAAGATGCCACTTTTCCCTCTTCAAGAAGGTATTTGAAATATTCTGAAGGTGACAAACTTTTCCTAAAATAGTATGAAACTTCAAATATCTGCCCAAAATCTTTTTCATTCTGAAAATAGAAAAATTTTGGTTCAACATATAAAAGTTCTTTTGTGAATTTGTAAAAAATTCCATTTCCAACATGCCCATCCTGATAGGAGTTGAATTCACCATCAACATAAAAAGAACTATTTTTAATATTGTAACCTGCAAAAAATCTACCATCAAAATCTCCTATAATGGAAAAGTATGGGGAAGAAATTTTAGGAAGATCGAAAAAATACAAACCGATCCCTAAAGAGGTTTTATCAAGAATAGTGTATTTTAAGAATGGAAATATGTAAAGGTTGTAAGCATCTATATCAAAAATTTCCGGAAAAAAATGTGTTCTAATCTTTTTTTTCAACAAGTTGTTATTGTACTTTATATCCAACGAGGAATATGTGGGGTCAATAACAATATTTTTAATAACATTTTTTTTCAACTCTATAGTATCCTTATCAACTTCACACCTTAAAAATTTCGAACTTTTATCTTTTAGATCTATCCTTACATCCACAGGTAAATCGATTAAAGCATTGTTCTTTACTACAAATTTAACCCTCTCATTATCATCAAAAACTTTTGAAAGATAAAAATCTGTGTAAACATTTTCATAGATAAGATATTTGAGATAAGTTTTGTATCTCCCTTCACTCTTTTGGACGAGAAAATTATAAAACTCCTCTATGGTTGGATGTGAAAAGTTGTACTTTTCAAAATACTCTTTCATATAAAGAGCAAAGGTATCTTTACCAAAAAGGTTCTCCATCTTTTTAATTATAAGATAACCTTTCGAGTAGAATACGCCATAGTTATCATCCTTTGTATCTTTGGATGAATAGTTTATTGGAACACTTTTTTTATTCTTCTGAAGATTTAAAAAATTAAGGTAGTGTTGAGTAAAAAGATCTATTACTTTTCTACCAAAAAGTGTAATCTGGTTTTTCTGATGGAACTTATTTTCCATATAACTTATCTCGGAGTAAGTTGCGAACCCTTCATCCATAAAAGGTTCTATAGCCTCATTTGACCCACTAATAAGGTAAAACCATTGGTGGGAGATCTCATGACATAAAACGTCTTCAAGATATTTGTAATCTAAAATCTTTCTGAACTTTTTATCTATACTTATAACTGGTCCCATGACTATAAACTGTGGATATTCCATTCCACCGCCCGCTCTCAAAAGTCCATCAACTATAGTCAACTTATCGTAAGGGTATGGGAAATACTTTTCAGAGTAAAATTTTACCATCTCAAAAACATTATCAACAAACTCATTGTAAGTATTATAATTTTTTCTATCACACACTATTTCAACTTCAAGACCATCTTTAAATTTTTTAATGTAAGAGAAATCTTTCCTGAGAGAAAATGCTATATCGTTCACATTCCTCGCTGAAACCTTTACAACCTTGAACAGTGTATCATCATTTTTATCAGTTTTGTATTTGTAATTTTTATCCTTTAGAAGTGAATCGAGAAATATCGAATCCTCTTTCTCATACTCTACTCTTCCAGTTGAGAAAAGGAAATATTCTTTGGGAATTTCAATTTTCAAAAAGTAGTCGCCATATTCGTTGAAAAATTCACTGTTCTTTCCTATTTTGAAATCAGCCCATTTTTTATCTTTGTAGACTGCAACTTTTGGATACCATTGCGAAATGTCATATTTCCCCTTTGCATAGCCTTCCCTTAAGAATGGATATGGAACCTTATTCTTAAAATAGACCTTTAAACTTATAGAGTCGTTTGGAAGGATTTTTCTTTTCAACTTCAAGTACCCAACGGTTTCATCAACAACGAAAGAATCGTTCCTTTCTCCCTCCTCGAAAATTGAATCAACTTGCGTGAACCCTTCTTTTTGGGGATCAACTTTCTTTTCAAAGAAAGGACTACCATTTCTAAAATAGTTAGCGTAAAGATGGAAAACGATCTTATCAAGTGTATCCTGAGAAAAATTTTTGTAGTTAATAATTGCATAACCACCTATCTCCTTTTTTTGATCATCAAGTCTGAGATCGAAAAAATAATCGCTTCTGTTTGTTTTAAAAGCGAAAAGTGTTAAAGAGAAGATAGCCAAAAAAAATAGAATCGATTTTTTAAACATTTTCAAACTCCTTTTTAGAATAAAATAACATCACTAAGAAGGATATCACCGATATAAAAATTCCCATAAAAAGATCCAAAGGTATAAAGGTTCTATCTTTTTCTACGAAACTGCCATCTACCGGATTTGTTATAAAATAGGGTTCTTTTAAACTATCTTTCTTTTTAAAAAGGTAAAAAGGCTTTTCAGAAATTTTTTCAAAATTAGAATTTTCAAAAAGGTATGGGAAATGTAAAATTTTTCCATCTTTAAAACTTTTAACCATATATATCGTCCCATTTCCAAAAATCCTTAAAGACCCATCTATATAAACTAATCCTGATTTCAAGTCCTTCACATTTTTTAAATATTCTTCCTCAACTCTATAATCTTTAACATCTTTAAAATCTCCAGTGTAGAATATTATAAGTGTATCAGAAAAACCATCCTTGAAATCTATTCTTATGAAATCTTTAACATTTAAAATTATTGGAATATCCGGAACGAAAAGATAGTCGTAATTTAAAGTTAAAGGATTGAAAAGAAAATTTATATTTGAAAAACCACCCTGCATTATCATTTGATCATCGAAAAACTCAACATACTTTTTGAAGGTAAAATTCTGATAAAGGTTGAAGGAATAACAATTATAGTAAACTCCCCTGTTTCCAAATGTAGAATACCTTTTTAAGGTTTCAAGATTATCTGTCTTAAAATAATCTTTTATGTAATTTTTATAAAATAGAACATTTTCAGGTATATAAGTAATAACATATTTATCTTTCAAAAAATCGTATGGATAGTTTTTTATACTTTTCAACCTATCGTATTTTAAAATTCCTCCTGTCGATAAAAAAATATCAAAAAAGGTTATAAATACTAAAAGAACAAATTTCATTCTTTCGGTAAAAACTTTTTTCAACATTAGGTAGAAGAATAGAGAGTATATCACAAAAAATATTATCTGAACGATATACCTTTCATAACCGAACCCTTTCATGAGAATCAGAGTGAGCAAAAGACCAAAAACGAAAACATTAAAAATAATAAATTTTTCATCAATATTCTCAAACATATCAAGAGCAAAAGAGAAGATGAAAGTTGTTATAAAAAGGTATAAAGATCTCGTTGGAGTAAGGAATATTTTAATACCAAAAAGATCAAAAAATGAGAGGAGAAGGAAAAAAATTGGTATTAAAATCTTTCTAAAGTTTCTAAATTTTTTTTTGAAAAAAGTGGCAAACAAAAAATAGTTGAAAGAGAAGAAAAATATCATGGAAAAATAGAAAGAAGTTTCATTTATGTTAAAAAGACCATTGTAGGAACTTTTAAAGATGGGTGAAACTCCTCCGAAAAGATCTGGAAAAATAGAAAGGATAAGATATTTTAAAGGTAAAATGTTATACTGAAGTCTAACTCTGTAAGAGTATTTGAAAAGGTTTAAAGTAGGCATTAGAACGAATAGTGATAAAAATGTCGAAAAGAAAATTATCATAAATAAGTATAAAAAATTTTTTGTACTCCTATATTTTGTAAGAAAGATGAAAAACGATAAAAAAACTGTATAAAAGAATATCTGTGGATGTCCACCAATTAAAACAAGTAAAAAGAAAAGAACAGATAGTATAAAATTTTTCCTTTTCCTATTTTCAAAAAAGTTTATAAGAAAATAGAGTGTTAAGGGTGATATTGAAAGAGATGTTAGAATAGTATAATGTGGAATATGAGAAACAAAAAAAGAAGAGAATGTAAAAATTACAGATAAAAGAAAAGAGTAATCTTTTTTAATTTTCAGTTTGTATAATAGTTTGTAAACACCAAAGAAAAAAATTATAACATTTAAAAGAATCAAAAAATTAACTGTTATAAAAATATCAAAAGGCAAAAAAACAAGCCAGTTTAAAGGGTAATAGAAAGAGTTCTGTATATCCTTGTATATTGGAAATCCGAGTCCAAAAGATTTTTCGTAAAGAGGAAATTTAAAAGCGGATAAAGAATTTTTCAAAAGAGTCAATTTTGGAAGATACTCGTCGAGTAGATCCCCGTCCAAAAAACCGTAACCAAAAAAAATCTTATAAAAGAATATAAAAAAAAGGATAGTAAAAATAAATATTTTTAACTTTCTATCCATTTTTTTATTATAGGTTATTTATCTTAAAGGTCAACTTCTTTTCTTAAAACTATGAAACAGGAAAGCCCCAAAGGGAAGATGTTTTTCAAAGAAAGAACAAACTCGAAAGAAAAAATTTTATCAAGTAAAAGGTTTGTTAATTTACCCATCTTTTTAACATCTGAAATTTCATCGTAGGAAAAAAATTGAAAAATAAACTTTCTAAGAAAAACTATCAAAGGGAAAAGGACAAAATTCCAGTATATTTTATCTTCTGTTGAAAAACCATAATTTTTAAATTTTTTCAAATCTTTCCTTTCGAATCTGATAGAGTTATCAACAGCAAGGTCATGTTTTGAATACAAAAAATCAAACATCGGCAGATTCAAAAAAATATAACCATCCTTTTTTAAAACTCTGTTGTACCCCTTTAAAACTCTATCAAAATCTATTCCCTTATGTTGCAAAAGGTCAAAGGAAAAAATGATTTCGAAAGTTTTGTCTTTAAAAGGAAGAAAGTTGGCATCACCGTTTACAAGTTTATCACAATACTTTCTTGCATATTTAAGTGCATAAAAATTGTAATCCATTCCGATACTATTTTTTAAATCTTTAAGATCTCTTCCAGTTCCACAGCCTGAATCAAGGATCAATCCCCCTTTATAATATTTATTAAAGAAATAAGAAACTATCCTTCTTTTGTTTCTAAACCAGAAATGGTTCTCTTCAACCTTATCGACATTATCAAACTCAATATCTCTCATTTGAAAGAATTTACCCCGTATATAACCTTTTTTATCTCATCTTCCGTCATTTCCGGGAATATAGGTAAAGATAGTTCCATTTTGGATAACTTTTCAGAAAAAGGTAACGAATACTCCTGATAGAAATATTTCTGTTTATGTAAAGGATATGGGTAGTGAACTTCAGTTAAGATCCCTTTTTTTAAAAGATGCTCTTTCAACTCATCTCTCCTTTCTGAAAAAACAGGGAAAAGGTGACCGTTTGAAGTTTCAAAGTATCTTAAAGATGGTAGAGTTACATTTTTATTGTTTAAACTTTCTTTGTAAATTCTCATTATCCTTCTTCTTTTTTCATTTTTAATCTTTAAACTTTTAATTTTTTCAAGAAGAACGAGTGCCTGAATTTCATCCAGCCTGCTATTTATACCCTCCTGCATAGCTGAGTATTCCACTTCACGCCCATAATTCCTCATCCGCTGAAGATTTTCGTAAAGATTTTTATCATCAGTTGCAACAGCCCCACCATCACCCCAGCATCCGAGATTTTTTGTTGGATAAAAGGAAAATGCTGAAAGTGTTGAAAAGTTGCCTGTATGTTTATCATCTATGTATGTATCTATAGATTGGGAACAATCCTCAACAAGCGTTATTCCTTTTTTTTCACATATATCCTTGAGAATTTCGACATACTCTGCCTGACCGTAAAGGTGAACTGCAAGGAGAGTATCTATTCTTTTTCTACTTTTTTTAAATTTATCTATATCTATAAGCCCTGTGTTATCGTAGGTATCGAAAAGAACTATCTCGCAACCTGCCCTCTTTATAGCCTGTGCACATGGAAGTGGACTTGAAGCGCATAGACCAACTCTTTTTGATTTAAGTATTCTAAAAATAAGAAACAAAGAATCGGTTGCGTTACCAGTTCCAACAACATACTTTTTACCTATAAAATTACCAAAGACTTTTTCAAACTTCCCATTATAATAGCCAAGAATAAATCTTCCCCTTTGAAAGAATTCATCAAGTCTTTTTTTTATCCTTTCAAACTCTTCCCTATCCCTGTTCAACTGGCAGATAGGTATCATAGATAATAACCTTTATATTTCTGATAATAATCATAGGTATTTTTTAAACCTTCCTCCAAAGTAGTTTCCTCTTTATGGTTTAAGAACTCTTTGGCTTTACTGATATCAGGTTTGAATGATCCAATGTCTATACTTTTTAACTCATCCGGGAAAGGTACATAGATTATAGAGGACTTTGGATTAAGTTTGACAAGTTTTTCAGCAATAAATTTTAAGGGATATGAATTTTCTGAACCAACATTGAAAATACCTGTACTTTCAACCAGTATACTGTTGTATATTGTTCTCACAAGATCCTTAACATAGAGAAGGTCCCTCAAGGTTGAGCCATCAGAATAGAGTTCAATAGGATTGTTTGTTATAACTCTGTTGAAAAACCAACCAATAAATGATAACCTCTTATCTTTGATGTGCATTCCTTCACCATAAATGTTTGACAACCTTAAAATGGTTAAAGGAAATCCATAATATCTTGAATAGAGAGAATAGTACATTTCGGTTGTGTACTTGTTTATACTGTTTACATCAATAGGATTAAGATTTGAATTCTCGTCAACAGGGAATTTTTCCTGTCTTCCATAAACCTGTCTTGTTGAAATATAAATAACCTTTTTATTTTTGAAATTCTTTAAAACCTCTAAAAATTTTATATGCTCTATAGTGTTGTTTTCAATATCGAAAAGTGGACTTCTCATTGAATCATAGTGACTTATCAAAGCGGCAAGATCAACCACACAATCTGAATTTTTTATCTGCTCTTTATATTTTTCAGCATTACCTATACTGTCCTCAATAACATTCACCCTCTCTTTTTTAAGATTTATCAAATGAAAATCGTTGTAACCTGATGAAACATTTTTAGAATCTAATATCGTTACATTTAACCCTTTTTCAAGAAGGTACTTTGAAAGGTTATAACCTATAAAACCAAGACCTCCAAGAAGTAAAACGGATTTAATTTTTAACTTTTTCATAAACACCTACACCCTTTTTACAATTAGATTATACCATAAAACTATCAAATGTAAAAACACAACAAACAGTCTTTTAAAGTTAAAAAACTGTGATCTCCCAAACTTTCTCTCATAATGGTTCACACCAACCTCTTTAACTTTACAACCTTTAAGTTCTATCTTTTTTATCATCTCGATACATATAGTTCCAGATTTTGAAAAGAATTCTTCATCTTTGAAAATATCTTTTTTTATCATCCTGAAATCACAATCTATATCTCTCAATTTTATTCCAAAAAAAAATTTCATGAATGTGTTGTAAAGTTTACCTATTATGATTCTGTAAAGTGGGTCATTCCTTAAAATCTTGTAACCGTTAACAAGAACTGTATCCTCATCCAAGACTTTTATAAGTTTTTCTATCTCTGCTGGGTCGTATTGACCATCTCCATCAGTGTAGAAGAAATATTGAAACTGAGCATTTTTCAAGCCATCAACAATAGTTATACCGTATCCCATATTCCTTTCGTGTAATATAACTTTCAATTTTGGATTCTCTTCTGCTTTTTTCAATAGAAGTTCCCTTGCCCCATCGGTTGAAAAATCATCAACAACTATAATCTCATAGTCAAGAGTATATTTTTTCAATCTCTCTTCTACCCTATCAACAAGTTTCAGAATATTTTCCCTATCATTGTAGCAGGGAAACATTGCTGAAACACGAATATTTTTTTTCATCCCTCTTTCAATTTTTTCAGAAGTATTGGAACTACTTCAAAAAGATCGCCGACTATTCCATAATCTGCAACCTGAAATATTGGTGCGTTTGGATCCTTGTTTATCGCAATAATTACATCAGAGGATTTCATTCCAGCAAGATGTTGTATGGCTCCAGATATCCCTATTGCTATATATATTTTTGGTGAAACTGTTTTACCTGTTTGCCCAACCTGATGGGAGAAAGGTAACCATCCATCGTCAATACAAGGTCTTGAAGCACCAACAGCACCATTTAAACTTTCCGCAAGTTCAAAAACCAACTTGAAGTTTTCTTTACTCTTTAAACCCCTTCCACCTGAAACTATTATATCCGCATCAGAAAGGTTAACAGTCTGTGTTTCATCTTTTGTGAAAGAGATATACTCTACCCTTCCATCAACCATCCAATCTTTGAACTCAAAATTTTCAACTATACCTTTTCTACTTTCATCAACAGGTGCCTCTTTGAAAACTTTATGTCTTACAGTTGCCATCTGAGGCCTTTTATTTGGTGTGACTATGGTTGCCATAATCGAACCACCTGCTGCTGGTCTTGTTTGTAAAAGTTTCCCATCTTCAGAATCAATATCGAGTTCTGTGCAATCTGCGGTAAGTCCTGTCTCAAGTTTAGCAGAAACTCTCGGAAAAAGGGATCTTCCAAGATTTGTTGAACCTGATAGGAAAATTTCAGGTTTATATTTTTTTACTACCTCAACAACAACGTTAGTGTAAGTTGAATCAACAAAATTTTTCAAACTTATGTCATCAACAACAATTACCCTATCTGACCCTCTTTTTATGAGTTGATCGGAAAACTTTTGAACATCGTATCCCAAGATCAAACTTATAAGTTCAACATTCCTTTTATCAGCGAGTTCCCTTCCTTTGTTCAAAAGTTCCAACGATACTCCCTCTATCCTATCTTCCCTGTTTTCTATAAAAACCATTACTCCTTTATAATCGTTCAACTCCATATTAACTCCTTAGATGATAGATTTTTTCTTCAACTCGTTTATCAGGTTCTCAACATTCTTTTCCTGATTATCATCAGAAAAGATTATATTCTCTTTTTGGATCGTTGGTGTGAAAGCTTTGGTTACCCAGGTTGGGGAACCTTTGAACCCACATTTCGAAAGATCTATTCCTAAAAAATTTGCATCCCAAACAGGTATCTCCTCTTTTTTTGCTCTAATCTTCCCCCTCAAAGATGGAAGACGTGGTTCATTCAACTCTTTAATACAAGTCAATGCTGCAGGTAGTTTTACTTTCAAAGTTTCATAACCATCCTCCATACTTCTCTCAGCTATAAGATAATCCTCTTTTATTTCAACTATCTTTCTAACAAAAGTTATCTGAGGTATATCTAAAAGTGATGCAACCTCTGGTCCAACCTGAGCTGTATCTCCATCTATTGCCATCTTACCGAAAAGTATAAGATCGAAACTTCCAATTTTTTTAATCGCTTCGGAGAGAACATAACTTGTTGCGAGTGTATCACTTGCAGCAAAAGATTTATCGGAGATAAGAATCGCTCTATCCACACCCATTGATATAACTTCTCTTAAAGCGCTCTCAGCCTGTTTTGGCCCCATAGATATCGCTGTTATGGTAGCTTGAGGGAAATATTTCTCTTTTATCCTCAAAGCCTCTTCAACAGCGTAAAGGTCAAAGGGGTTAACTATGTTTTCAACACCTTCCCTCTTTATAGTTTTTGTTTCAGGATCAAATTTCATCTGACTGGTGTCAGGCACCTGTTTAACACAAACAATGATATTCATAGGTTCTCCTTCTCGATTTTTTTTATTGCAAGTTTGGCTGCCTTTTTTTCACTCTCTTTTTTACTCCTTCCAAATGACTGTGAATAGTATTTACCATCAAGATAAACTTCACATTTGAATCTGTCTTCCCTGTAAACTTCAGTTTTGAATTCAGGTAACTTTTTATATTTTGAAAGTGATAACTCCTGCAATCTATTTTTCGCATAAAAATCATCAGGCATATCTTTTGAATTCTTCAATACCAGTTTGAAGAATTTTTTTGCTCCCCTTATTCCTTTCTCAATATAAATAGCACCAAAAACTGATTCTATAATATCCTCTTTTATGGAATCAGGTATACTTTTCAAAGATTTTCTATCAACGAATATAATTTCATCAAAATGGAGTTTCGAAAAAATGTAAGATAGGTTTTCCCTGTTAACTATCTCACTCCTTTTTTTCGAAAGTTCACCTTCGTTTAGTTCTTTTAACTTTCTGTAAAGGTGTTCAGATGTTAAAAAGGAAAGTATTGAATCACCCAAAAATTCAAGCCTTTCGTAAGATCTGCTTTCACCCTTTGAACGGTGTGTTAAAGATTCTTTCAAAAGTTCAACATTTTCAACTTCAATGTCTGTTATCTTTTTGAACATTTCTTTTAAATCTTTATCATTCATATTTAGCAAAAGCGAGAGTTACATTGTGCCCTCCAAAACCGAAAGAGTTGGAAAGAGCGAATTTTATATCTTTTTTTACAGCGCTGTTAGGAGTATAGTTCAGATCACAGCTCGGATCCCTATTCTGGTAGTTTATCGTTGGAGGAACTATTCCATTTTTAATCGCAAGTATAGTCGCTATAGATTCGACTGCACTCGCAGCGCCAAGGAGATGGCCATGCATAGATTTTGTACTTGAAATATTTATATCATAGGCTCTATCTTTAAAAACCTTTTTTATTGCGAGTGTCTCCATCTGATCGTTCAACTTCGTTGATGTCCCATGTGCATTTATATAATCAACATCATCTACAGTTTTTCCACTCTTCTTCAAAGCAAGCATCATACATTTAGCCGGGCCTTCGCCACTCTCATCTGGTGCAGTTATATGGTAGGCATCATCGTTGTAACCGTAACCAGTTATCTCTGCATAGATTGGAGCGTTCCTTTTTAAAGCGTGTTCTAAGGATTCTAGTATTAAAACAGCTCCACCTTCAGCGATAACGAAACCATCCCTTAAGGCATCAAAAGGTCTTGACGCTTTTTCAGGTTCATCATTCTTTGTTGAAAGAGCCTGCAAAGCTATAAAACCACCAACAGAAAGTGGTGTTATTGAAGCCTCAACACCACCACAAACCATGATGTCAGCATTATCGAGTATAATCTGATTGTAAGCATCCGCTATAGCATGTCCACTTGAAGCACAAGCGGAAACGATAGAAAAATTTGGACCTTTCAGTTTATATCTTATAGCAACATTACCTGATGATGAGTTCACTATCATCATCGGCACAAAGAAGGGGCTTAACCTTTCAACACCTTCTTTTAAAAATATGGAATGCTGGTTTTCCCATGTTTCAACTCCACCTATCCCTGATGCTATAATAACCCCAACTCTATCCGTATCTACCTTATCGAGTTCAATCTTCGAATTTTTAAGTGCCTCATCCGTTACATATATTGCGTACTGAGTTACCCTATCCATCCTTCTCATTTCTTTTTTGTTTATAACAAACTCTGGATCAAAATTTTTCACTTCTCCAGCGATTTTCGATGCGAAATCCGTGGTATCGAATTTTGTTATCTTTGTGATTCCACTTTTACCTGCAAAAAGATTTTTTGAAAACTCTTCGAGATTGTTGCCTATCGAGGATATTACTCCAATACCGGTTACTACAACCCTTTTCATCAGATTATCTCCTTTTTAAAAAAAGAAGCGGGAATTCCCGCCTCAAATTTATTTTGCTATCTTGCCTTCTATATATTTTGCGACATCTCCAACAGTTTTCAAATTTACATAATCTTCCTGAGGGATCTTTATCGAATAGATTTTTTCAAGTTCGTTAACAAGATCCATAAGATCCAAAGAGTCCGCTCCTAGATCCTGCATTATGTTTGCGTTTTCGTTGATCTTGGCTTCATCGATGGAAAGATTTTCAACCAAAAGTTTTTTCACTGTTTCGTAAACTTGTGACATTAAATACCTCCTTATTTGTTCTACATCAACATTCCACCATCACAATGAATAACCTGCCCGGTTATATAACTTGCTTTATCTGAAGAAAGAAATAAACAAAGGTTAGCTACATCCTCCGGTTTACCCATTCTACCAAGAGGGATCAGTTTTGCATACTCTTTCACAACCTCTTCTGGAAGTTTTTTTGTCATATCAGTTTCTATGAATCCCGGAGCTATAGCGTTAACTCTCACATTTCTTGAGCCCACCTCTTTGGCAAGCGATTTTGTTAAACCTATGATACCTGCTTTACTTGCAGCATAGTTTGCCTGTCCCTTATTTCCCATAATACCTATAACTGATGATATATTTATGATAACACCTGATCTTTTTTTAATCATGTATTTAACAACACTCTTACTACAGTTGAATGTCCCTTTAAGGTTAACGGATATTACTTTATCCCATTCCTCTTCACTCATACTTATGAGAAGGTTATCCTTTGTTATTCCAGCGTTGTTTACAAGGAAGTCTATTTTTTCATACTTTTTTATAATTTCTTCAACAACCTTTTCTACCTGAGAAAAATTTGAAACATCAACTTTAAAATAATCGAAAGAAACACCGAATTTTTCAACTTCACTTCTCGTTTCGTTCAGATTTTCATCTATAAGGTCGAATACTATAACGTTTGCTCCCTTGGATGCAAAACCTAAAAGTATACTCTTTCCAATTCCCCTCAAACCACCTGTGACTATGACATTTTTACCTTTAAATTCCATATTCACTCCTTAAAAAAATTTTTTATCTCTTCATCCTTTTCAAAAGAGAAAACTTTTTTATCTGGAAACATCTTCCTTGCAATACCACTTAAAACCTTGGATGGCCCTATCTCATAAAAATTCTCATAACCGCTTTTGGATAGATTTTTCAAAATTTGTGTCCATCTAACAGGGCTAACGATCTGCTCTTTCAAAAGTTTTTTTATCCTTTCTGGATCATCCTCAAAATCAGCTGAAACATTCATAAGAACATAACATTTTGGTTTTTTAAACTCAAAATTTTCTATAAAATCTGAAAACTCTTCATAAGCGTAATTCATAAGTGGTGAATGGAAAGCACCAGAAACGTTGAGTTTTATAACCCTTCTTGCTCCCTCTTCACTCAACTTTTTGGAAACCTCGTCTATTCCTTCATCCGTACCTGAGATTACAGTTTGTGCGTCTCCATTATAGTTTGCAACCACAACACCCTCAATGGATGAAACTATTTTTTCTATCTTTGAAACATCCAAACCTATAACTGCAACCATACTCCCTTTAGCCTTTTCTCCAGCAAAACTCATCAACTCTCCCCTTTTCCTTACAAGTTTTATCGCCGTTTCAAAATCGAAAATATCAGCAACAAGAAGAGCTGAATACTCGCCAAGAGAGTGTCCACAAACAGCATCAAATTTTATTTTATCCTTGATAAGAGAGTAAAGAGAATATGAGTGTAAAAGTATTGCCACCTGAGCGTTCTTTGACTCAGTAAGAATATTTTCAGGTCCTTCAAACATTATCTTAGAAATATCATCGTTTATGATTTCAGAAGTTTGATCGAAAAGTTTTTTTACTGTAGTGTGCTTGTAAAGATCGAAACACATCTTAACGTACTGTGAACCCTGACCTGGGAACATTAAAACATTTTTCATATCACCACCTTATAACCGAAGCACCCCATGTGAAACCTGCACCAAAAGCATCTATCAAAATTATATCACCCTTTTTCAGAAGACCATCTCTGTTCATCTGGTCCAACGCTATAGGAATAGAACCTGCCGATGTGTTTGCAGTTTTATCTATGTTCACAAAAACCTTCTCTTTTGGAACTTTCAAATACTTTGCGGTTGTATCAATTATTCTAATGTTAGCCTGATGAGGGACAAACCATTTTATATCCTCTGAAGATATGTTAGCCATAGACAACGCTTTTTCAGCAGCCATCTGCATAGTGTTAACAGCGTATTTGTAAACCTCATTTCCTTCCATATGTATTGTATGTAGTTTTTTTTCAACGGTTTCAAAAGTAGCTGGGTTTCTGGAGCCTCCAGCTGGCTGATGTAAAAGATTTTCCATATTTCCATCAGCACCTATATAGATTGAAAGTAAACCTGATTGGTCATGTGATTCTTCAACAACGGCACAACCAACTCCATCTCCAAAAAGAACACATGTAGATCTATCATTCCAGTTTGTAACTTTGGAAAGGGTTTCTCCACCTAAAACGAGTGCCCTTTTCATAGATGTTGAGTTTATAATACCATTAGCAATAGCGAGTCCATATATGAAACCTGAACATGCTGCTGAGATGTCAAAAGCAGGAATGTTGGGAAGATTCAAGGCTTTTTGAACATATATAGCTGTTGAAGGAAAAAGTTTATCAGGTGTTACAGTTCCAAAGATTATACAATCTATACTTTTGGGGTCTATATCGAAAGTTTCAAAACACCTTCTTGCTGCTTTCACTCCAAGATCACTCGTTGCTTCTTCCTGTGATGCTATATGTCTTTCTTTTATTCCAGTTCTCTGGGTTATCCATTCATCACTTGTATCAACCATCTTTGTAAGATCGTCGTTAGTCAGAACCTTTTCAGGAAGATATGAACCTGTTCCGATTATTTTAATCCTTTTCACCTTCACTCCTTTCAAAAACTCTCTTTATATTTTCAACAAGATTTTTTGAAGCAAGATATTTAGCGTTCATTATTCCACTTGATACCGCTTTTGGATTTGACTTCCCATGACCTATAAGAACAACACCATTAACACCTAAAAGTGGTGCTCCTCCATATTCATCGTAACTGGCTTTTTTCAAAAATTTCTTTATCGAGAAATAAAAGAAAGGTAATCCTAAAAACCCGGGAGCAGAGAGAGTTAAACCTAAGATCGCTAAAGGTAAAGGTTTTAAAGATGTTTTAAGATTATCTTTAACCCAATTTATCATCCCTTCTGCGAATTTTAAAACTATATTTCCCGTGAATCCATCGGTTACTATGACATCAACCTTATCAGTGAAAAAATCTCCACCTTCTATGTTTCCATAAAAATTTATGTTCTTATCATTACTTATAAGTTCGAACGCTTTCTGATATATAACTGAGCCTTTTGAGTCCTCTTCGCCTATTGAAAGCAATCCGACTTTTGGATTCTTTATACCTCTCATAACTTTCATATATTCTATTCCAAGTAGTGCGAACTGGTATAAATTTTCAGGTTTCGGATCAGGGGTAGCACCGAGATCAAGAATAAGAGGATGTTTACCAATAGGGAAGGTGAAACCTAAAGCAGGTCTTATAACACCCTTTATCCTGCCAATTTTCATAAGGGAAAAAGCGAGTATAACTCCAGTATTACCTGGTGAAAAGAAAGCATCAGCCTTTCTTTCCTTAACGAGTTGAAGACCTTTTGCCACAGATGAATTCTTTTTGTTCTCTAAAGCCCAAGTTGGCGTATCATGCATATCAACATCATTTTCGGAACCAACAATATCATACCTTACTGGGAAATCCCTATACCTCTCTTTAAGGTATTTCTCAATAAGAGTTTCGTTACCAACGAAAATTATGGTATCTTCACTTGAAAGTCTCTTTGATGCTATGTAAGCACCTGCCATATTAACTTCTATCCCTACATCCCCTCCCATAGCATCAAGAACTATTCTCACTTAAACCTCTTTTTTAATAGTTATATACTCTTTTCCTTTATAGTATCCACAGTTTGGACAAACGGAATGGGATCTGGTTAATGCACCACAATGTGAACATACTGTTAAAGATGGTTTAAACAGTTTCCAATGTGTTCTTCTCTTTCTTCCTCTTGTTCTCGAATTTCTTCTTTTTGGTACAGCCATTTTTCCTCCTAAATATTACATTTACATTTTTCATAATTCAAATTAACACCACACTTTGGACAGATACCTTTACAATCATCCTTACAAAGATTTTTTGAAGGTATCGCAGTAACGACTATGTCCTTTATATAATCGGTTATATCACATAGGTAATCTGTAAAGTTAATTATATCGAGTTCATCACCAAGATAATCCTTTTTCAAAACGAAAAGAACCTCTTCAGAAAAATCTCTTTTGAATCTTTCCAGACACCTATCACAAATAAGTTCAAGGCTGAACTCTATAATCCCTTCAAACTCTATTTGGGTTTTATGTATGTTGTTTACCTTAAACTTACCTTCTATGTAAAGATCTTCGTTAAAAAAGTCGTATTCATCCCTCTTTATTACCCACTGGAAAGTTTGAACAGATATTCCAGCAGGTATAGAGGAGACATTTATATTTATCATAAGTTTTTTATTATATAACTGAAATTTCTTTTGTCAAGTATTTGGGGTATAGAACTATTGACAATATTGAAAGAAAAATGTAGTATGTTTTTTATGAAAAAAATGGAAAAGTTAACAGTTTTTTTACTCTTCGCTTTCATTCTAACATTTAAACTAGACTCTATTACAAAAGTATGGGTAGATGAACCCTGGTATGCTAACACCGCTTACAATTTTGCAAAGAGCAACATACTTGAAAATACAAACGTTGGAATGAGAGGTGGTGATGATAACTTTTTCTATACTTTTCTACTTGGTTTGTTTTATAAAGTTTTCCCAACTACACTTTATTCTGGAAGATTATTCTCTTCCATCCTGGGCTTGATCCTCTTAACTATTTTTTTTAAATATATTGTTGAAAAGAATTACTATATCTCTTTTTTAAGAATCTTAGCTCTGGCTTACATAATCACAAATGTAAATTACATCGTTATTTTCAGAACGATAAGGCCAGAGTCTTTGGGTATTCTCCTTACGATGGTTTCAGTCTATTTACTCTCTCATCCTTTAAATGTAAAGAATACAATACTCCTTTCGATATTTTCGTTTCTATCATTCTTGACACATCCATCCTATGCATTTCTCTCTATTTCCGTTTTTATAATACTACTCTTCAATACCATCTTTAATGGAAAGGAAAGTAAAAAATGTTTAATATATTTTGTCTTAACTAATATTTTTCTAATATTATTGTTTATCCTTTTTATAATTCTCATTAAAAAACAATCACTTCCCCTATTCTTCAAAGACTGGTTCCCAAGGGTAAATGACACCAAAGGATTAAAATTTGGATCAACTTTTTATAAAATTAAGGATTTCGTAAAAGATTACTCTTTAGGTATAAAAAGAGTTTTTATACTTTTCTATGAAATTTTATCTGTAATAATCGGTATTTTTTATTTCAAGAAAAATGAGACTTACAAAAACCTTTCAATATTAGCGGTATTTTTTTTATTTTTCAATTTTTTCATTCTAAAACAGATAAGTTTAAGATTCTTTTCAACCATATCATTGTTTTCCTTCCTGATAATTCTTGAAACCATTAAAAATTGTAAAGAGGAAAAGAAAAGTTTTAGAACCACTCTTTTTACTCTTTTGACTGTGATATACATTTTGAACAACTTCGCCGGAATGATCTTTCTCTATTCAAAAGATAAAAATAATACCCCTTACAGTCTAATAGAAAAAAGAATATCTGAAACTGTTCCTGAGAACACAGTCACACTCTCTCTTCTTAATCTCTGGTTTCCTTTAAAAAATACTTACAATATTAACGAATACACACTGTTAGAAAAAAAAGGATTCAAAACTTATGAAGAGATTTTAGAGAAAAATAAACCTGATTATATAATAATAACCGAATATTTAACACGGGCTGAAGCAACCACAAGTGGTAGATACCTTGGCAATTCTAAAAAAAGATTTTTTACTGACTACATCAATTTTGTTTTTCACTATATGAAAGATGGATATATGTTATTCGATACTATAGAGACGATAGGATATGGCACAATAAAAATATTTAAAAAAGAACCTGCTACCGGGAAATGATCAGAATAATTATTCCAACTCCAATTAAAATTATACCTATAACTTTTAGAGAGTTTATTGTCTCTTTTAAAAAAATAAAGGATATAAGGATAGTTGAAAGGTAAATAAGTCCAATGATTATAGGTTGAGTAAAACTTAACTCACTCTTTGCAATCATAACAAGCCATACCAGAAAAGAACAGATGTACATAAACAAACCTGTTAAAAGTTTAAAGTTCTTTAAAATTTCTATAAAAAATTTAAGAGAGAATCTGAACTCCTCAACGGAGTTAAAACCTACCTTTATCAGATACAGCCCTAATACATTAAAAAAAAGATAAAGAATTAAAAATAAAAAGTACATATATTAATTTAAATTTTTCCTTTCTTTAATGATATAATTTTTTCTATTAAAAAGTAAAAAAAATACTCTTTCAAAATAATAACTAAAAATGTAGAGGGAAAAGAAAACAAAAAAACTGAGCACAGACAACGTTTCTCCGATCAGCCATATTTTTATATCCATCCCATCAAAAATCATCAGAAAGAGGTAGAAAAATATGGTTACCATAGATAAAATTAATCCAATAAGAAGCAAAATCTTTAAAGGTTTGAGACTAAAACCAAAAATACCGGATAATGCAAGATTTAACATCTTTTTAAAGGAATATTTCGACTCTCCATGTACTCTTTTTGAAGGTTTATATTTTATTTTAAAGGACTTAAACTCATAGTTTGCTATCAGTCCTCTCAAAAAGATAAAAGGATCTTTTTCTTTCTTTATTTCCCTGACAACCTTATCCGTTATCAATCTGTAATCGGCACTTCCCTCATCCATTTCTATTTCTGAAAGGTATCTGAAAATTCTATAAAAAAGTTTAGAAGTGATCTTCTTAAAAAGATTCTTTTCATCTCTGTCATCCCTTACTGTATAAACTATATCGTAACCTTCATAAGATTTTTTTATCATTTCTTCGATCAACTCCGGAGGATGCTGGAGATCAGCATCCATACTTATGACAATTTCTCCATTGGAATTATCTATGCCAGCTTTCAAAGCGAGTTGATGTCCAAAATTTTTTGTAAAACTAAGACCCTTAATATTTTTATTCTTTTCACAGATCGTTTTTATTTTTTCAAGAGTTCTATCTGAACTACCATCATCGACAAGAATAATCTCATAACTGTTTATGTTCATTTTTTTTACAATATTTTCAACCCTATCAACTATTAAAGGAATATTGCTCTCTTCATTGAAACACGGGATAACTATAGAGACTTTTACCTTTTCCATAACAAGTATTATATGGGGTTTTCATTAAAAATCAAGAAAAAAAACCCGGTTGGAAGCGAGGCCAACCGGTTAGGGAGGGAATATGAGATTGGTATTTGAAAAGAATATAACCATTTTTTCAATTTTGTCAAGTCATTACAATCAAAAATTTTTCTTTTTCATCCTAAATATCCTTGAAATCAGAACTTTTTTGTCAAAATTTTTTTTTGAAAAAAATTATAAAAAAAAATCAAAAAAATTAGTACTCCTAAGTTTCAAAAATATTGGGACTTATAACTTTTCCTAATTTCTTTCCAAAATTCACACTATACTTACCTATAAGGATTATAATTTTTAAACTAAATTTAAAATTTTAAAAAAATTTTCTATTGACAATTTTTAAATGATTTATATAATATTCTTTTTAAAATTTGGGCCGTTAGCTCAGCAGGTAGAGCATCTGCCTTTTAAGCAGGGGGTCACTGGTTCGAATCCAGTACGGCTCAAACTTAATAAGGAGATTTTATGGAATCTCGGCTCTTTACAAACTTTGAAAAAGAAGAGATTGAAAAGATTCTCTCCTTTATGAAAAGAAGAAATTTTGAAAAGGATACGCTGATTTTCAAAGAGGGAGATGAAGGTGACGAACTCTTTCTTATAGATAAGGGTGAAGTGGAAATATTTATTGAGAGAAAAGATAAAAGGATTCTACTCGCGACTTTATCGAGAGGAGATTTTTTTGGAGAGATGGGCATTTTAAGGAGAGATAAAAGATCCGCTTCAGTTCTTTCAAAAACATATCTTGAAACGTACACGATTTCAAGAAGGGATATAGAAAAATTTTTGGATTTGTCAGGCAGAATAGTTGCAAAATTTTTTATAAACATTTCAGAGGTTCTTGCTGAAAGGATAGCTGCTACAAACAGGGAAGTAGAAAACTGGTTTTTAATAAACGACGCTCTTGTAGAGAACGAAACTTTTAGAAATTTATATTTTAAAACTCACAAAAGGTGATGTCTCCATCGTCCAGTGGTTAGGACACAGCTCTTTCAAGGCTGCGACACGGGTTCGACTCCCGTTGGAGACGATGGGCGGTTAGCTCAGATGGTTAGAGTGCTTGCTTGACATGCAAGAGGTCACTGGTTCGACTCCAGTACCGCCCACCATTAAAAGATTATGATAAGTATAAATGGGATAGATTTCGAGTTTAAAAAAGGAAATAAAATTTCCGATTACACAAAATCTTCAAACAGTTTCAAAGACAAAAAATTTTTCGTTTTTGAAAAGGATGGAAGATTGTACGATATTGATACAACCGTTGAGGATGATTCCAAAATTATTCTACATAATTTTGAAAGTGAAAAAGGAAAGGAGGTTTACTGGCATTCAACTTCACATATACTTGCAATGGCAGTAAAGATATTTACAAAGAATTTAAAAGGCAACGAAAGGAATGTTAAACTCGCCATAGGACCTTCTATAGAGAATGGGTTCTATTACGATTTTGAGTTTATAGATTATAAGTTCTCAGAGGAAAATATCGTAGAAATTGAAAAGATAATGCAGGAACTTATAGATGAAGATATCCCTTTCAAAAAGGTTGAGATAAAAAAAGAAGAACTCTTAAAAATCTATAAAGAGAAAGAGGAAAAATTCAAAATTGAACTCGTAGAGAATATAGATCAGGAAATTGTAACATACTATGAAAACTATTCTAAAAAATATGATTTCAGATTTTTCGATCTATGCAGGGGTCCACATCTCCCATCATCAGGGTATATAAAGTTTTTTAAACTGATTTCTACGGCAGGTGCATACTGGAGAGGTGATGAAAAGAAAGAAATGTTGACAAGGATCTATGGAATCTCATTTCCTGAAAAGGATATGCTCCTTCAGTTTATTTCAAAGATGGAGGAAGCAAAAAAAAGGGATCATAGGGTTTTAGGAAAAAAACTTGGAATATTCTCTATTTTTGAAGAGACGGGACCTGGGCTTATTTTCTGGAACACCAAAGGAGGAATGATACGGGATATTATAGAAAGGTTCTGGAAGGACGAACATTTAAAAAGAGGTTACCAACTCGTTATAACCCCTCATATATCAAAATCCGACCTATGGAAGAGATCAGGGCATTACGACTTCTATAAGGAGAACATGTACATTTTTAAAATAGATGGTGATGAGTACGTTTTAAAACCTATGAACTGTCCAGGACATATTCTCATATACAAAACAAAAATACATTCCTACAGAGATCTCCCCATAAAATTTGCAGAACTTGGAACCGTTTACAGGTATGAGAGGAGTGGAACTTTGCATGGACTTTTAAGGGTTAGAGGTTTTACCCAGGATGATGGACATATTTTTTGCACTCCCGACCAGTTGAAGGAGGAGGTTGAAAAAGTATACGATTTTGCTATTTTCATGATAGAGAAATTTGGATACAAAAAATTCTTCGTTGAACTCTCAACGATGGATAGAGAGAACCAATCCAAATATGCAGGAACTCTTGAAGAATGGGATTTTGCACAGGAGAGTCTAAAAGATGTTCTTATAAAGAAAGGGGTAGATTTTAAAGTGATGCCCGGGGAAGCGGTTTTTTATGGTCCCAAAATCGATATAAAACTTGAGGATGCCATTGGAAGAAAGTGGCAAGGTCCAACAATACAATTCGATTTCAACCTCCCAAGGAGGTTCGATGTTACCTACATTGGAGATGACAATAAAGAGCATTACGTTTACATGATACACAGAGCATTGTTAGGTTCACTTGAGAGGTTCATAGGTGGTTTGATCGAAAACTATGCAGGTAAATTTCCCTTATGGCTTTCTCCTGTTCAGGTATCCATACTTACTGTAAGTGAAAATTCTGTTGACTATGCTAAAAAAATATGTAAAATACTTGATAGAGAAAATATAAGATACGTTGTTGACTTTTCTGATGAAAAGATCAACAGTAAAATAAAAAGATCTGAAGAAGAGAATATTCCTTTCATGCTTATAATAGGTAAAAAAGAGGCGGAAGAAGAAAAATTGAGTGTAAGGATGAAAGGGCATGGAGATCTTGGAAAGAAAAATTATAATGAGTTTTTAAAACTCTTTTATGAAAATCTTTAAAAGAAGAAGCAAAACACCGCTTCTCGCCTTAAGCAAAAGCGAAAAGGCTAAATATATAAAATAAAAGAAGGGTGGTTTTGCCATCCTTTTATTTTTTTAAGGAGGTTTTTATTAAGACAAAAAAAGTAAGGATCAACCATCAGATAAAAGCAAAAGAGGTAAGACTTATCGGAGAGAATGGAGAGGCTTTAGGTATAGTTTCCGTTGATGTGGCTTTAAAAAAAGCTCAGGAGGCGGAACTCGATCTTGTTGAGATAGCACCTAATGCGAATCCACCTGTCGTAAGGATAATGGATTTTGGGAAGTACATGTACGAGATGACTAAAAAAGAAAAAACAGCAAAGAAGAAACAACATCAAACAGAGATAAAAGAGATCCATTTCAGACCATCCATTTTCGAACATGATCTTGATATAAAGATCAACCAGGCTAGAAAGTTCTTTGAAAAGAAAAACAAGGTTAGGTTCGTTGTAATTTTCAGAGGAAGAGAGATGCAACATTTTGATGATGGCTTAAAGATACTTGAAAAAGTTAAGGAAAAGATTTCAGATATAGCAATAGAAGATTCAAAACCAAAGATTGAAGGTAGAAGGATCTACCAGATATTCTCTTTCAGCAAAGAGGGTTTGAAGAAAAAGAAAAAAGAGGAGGAACAAAATGCCAAAGTTGAAAACGAAAAAGATGGTAGCAAAGAGATTTAAACTCACAAAAAATGGGAAGATAAAAAGGTCTAAGGCTAATAAATCGCACATTTTAACAAAAAAAACATCTAAAAGGAAAAGAAGATTGAGAAGAGCCACAATAACAGATAAAACTAATGTCAAAGCGATAAAAATGGTTTTGCATAATTAATACAGGAGGACTAAATGACAAGAGTTAAAAATTCACCGGTGACTAGAGCGAGAAGAAAAAAATGGATTAAAAGAGCATCAGGTTCTTTTGGTAAAAAATCTAACGCTTATAAATCGGCAAGATCTGCGGCAACAAAAGCTTTAGTCTATGCATATAGAGATAGAAAAAAGAAAAAATCTGAAATGAGATCTTTATGGATAACGAGAATAAACATAGCATGCAGAGAGCATGATATATCCTATTCAAAATTCATCAATGGATTGAAAAAGTCAAATGTTCTACTCGATAGAAAACAGTTATCCGAGATCGCGATACATGAACCAGATGCCTTTAAAGAACTTGTTAAAATTGCAAAATCTGTTTAACCTTCTTATCATTCTTCTTTTTCTAACAGGATGTGTTGACCAGAACAGGAAGGTAAAAACATTTAACCCTTTGCCTATGACACCAGGGCAATTTGTGGAGTATACAAAGGATTCTATTCCTTACGATTCTCTCCATATAAGATTTTTGATACTGGATCTGAATCCAAAAGGATTTTTACTTGAAACTGATTATGTAACTCAAAAGGAGACTTTGAAGATAAAAACCTTCCATAACATAGATGACAATTATCTGATAGATACTTTTACTGTCCAATATAACAACGAAACCCCTTTGAAATTTATAAACCCAGGGGGGAATTTTATATTTGACTCCCCTGTTTCTAACATAATGTTATGGAAAAATTATGTTGATTCGACAAACTGGAGAAGTTTAAACATAAAAAATAGATCATATATAATCTTCCCTGTAAAAGTTAACACCGACTCAGTTTACTATTGTGCAGATATTCCAGTTTTCAACTCTTTAAGAATGAGGATAAAAAATGATGTTTTAGTAGTTGAAAGGTTCGGGAACAAGGGGGAAGTATCATTTTTCAAAAACTCAAAAGAGAAGTTTTTTTCAGGTGGAGATGGTCAATTGCCAGAAAATTTAAAGAAAGGATTTACACCTTGACAACAGTTTAAAATGCTCTAATATTATTATGGAGGAAAAATGGATAATTTTCTGGAAAAGATAGATAAACTAAGCAAATATATAGATGATCTCACTTCAAAATTGAAAAAACTTGAGGATGAAAACACCACTTTAAAAAGTAAACTTGAACATATTGAAAAAAGGGATGAAGAAGCCTTAGCAAAACTTGAAGAAGTCTTAAAAAAAATAGATGATCTTTGATTTAATAGGGATAATAAACTATGTCTAAAAACCAGACGAGAGAATTAACTTTACATATTTTCGGTAAGGACTTTTTTATAATGACCGACGCAGATGAAGAGTATACGCAAAAAGTAGCTCAATTTCTTACCGACGAGATGAACGATATAGCAAAAAATTTTTCTGGTGAAAAATATGAAAAGATCGTTGTTATTGCTTCTATGAATATTATAGATAAATATTTTAAATTACAGAAAGAGTACAAAGAGCTGGAAGAGAAACTTAACGATCTTGTAGAAAAAATTAAATAGTTTATATATCCCTGCTTTACTCGTGATAGTATATTTTGCTGAACCAACACTATGAGTTAGGGAACTTGAATTGACACTATTAGCAAAATTCCAATAAGGAATTGTCGTGAAAGTGCCTTATGGTTCCCACCTTTAACAAAGGGCTCAGGCAAATAATACACACGGTACGGCGGGGATTTTAATTAAGGAGTCTAAAATGAACATGAATTTGATTTTCACAATAATTGGGACATTACTTATAATAATACTCGGTTTTGTAGGTTATGCACTCGGTTACTATTTGGGCAAGAAATCTATAGAGAACAGGTTAAAGAGTGCCGAAGAAAAAGCAGTAAAAATAGTTGAGGAAGCAAAAAGGGAGGCTGAAGCACAGAAGAGATTATCACTTTTAGAAACTAAAGAAGAGATAGCAAAAAAGAATGAAGAGTTTGAAAAAGTTGTTAGAGATAAAAAGAACGAGATAAGAAGGGCTGAACAATCCATAGAGGACAGGGAAAAAAATATTGAAAAGAAGAATGAACTTCTAACCAAAAAGGAAACAAAACTTTTACAGAGAGAAAGGGAGCTACTTTTAAAAGAAAAAACTGTTAAAGCAAAGAATGATCGTCTAACAAAACTTATAGAGGAAGAGAATTTAAAACTGGAACAGATCGCACAGTTGTCCAAAGATGAAGCTATCAAGATTTTGATGCAGAACCTTGAAACTGAAGCAAAACTTCAAGCAGCTAACATGATCAAGCAGATAAAAGAGGAAGCATTACAGAAAGCACATAAAGAAGCGAAGGAGATAATTACACTCGCCATTCAGAGATCTGCAACAGATCATGTTGTTGAATCAACGGTAAGCGTTGTTTCTCTTCCAAATGAAGAGATGAAAGGAAGAATTATTGGAAGGGAAGGAAGGAATATAAGAACTTTTGAAAATGCTACGGGAGTTGAAGTGATAATCGACGATACACCTGACGCGGTAACAATTTCCGGCTTTGACCCTGTAAGAAGGGAGATAGCGAGATTATCACTGACAAAATTGATTTCCGACGGAAGAATCCATCCAACAAGGATTGAAGAGATAGTTCAAAAAACAACGGAAGAGATGGATGAAAATATTAGAAATATTGGAGAGGATACACTCGCAGAAATGAACATTTCAAATATCCATCCAGAGATGACAAAACTCATAGGTAGATTGAAATATAGAACAAGTTATGGACAGAACATATTACAACACTCTAAAGAGGTCGCATACCTATCCCAGATGATGGCTGACGAACTTGAAATTGAAAACAGTTTTCTGGCTAAAAGGGCTGGACTTCTCCACGATATAGGCAAAGCTGTGGATCAAAACTTTGAAGGGACACACACAAAAATAGGTGTTGAACTTGCCAAAAAGTATGGTGAGGATCCTATTGTTATAAATGCCATTGAAAGTCATCATGGCGATGTTGAGCCAACGAACCTTATTTCTGTTCTCGTTGCAGCAGCGGATGCTATATCAGGGGCAAGACCTGGGGCAAGGAGAGAGACTCTTGAAGCGTATATAGAAAGGCTTGAAAAACTTGAAGAGGTTGCGAACGGCTTCAATGGAGTTGAAAAGGCTTACGCCATCCAAGCTGGAAGAGAGGTAAGAGTTATAGTTGTTCCAGAACAGATTTCTGATGCTGAATCTGAAGAACTATCCCACCAGATAGCAAGAAAGATTGAACAGGAATTAAAGTATCCCGGACAGATTAAAGTTACGGTTATAAGGGAAACCAGATCTATAGATTATGCAAAATAATTTTAAGGTAATTTTTATCGGAGATATCATTGGGAAATCTGGAAGAAACGCTTTACAGAAAGGGATAGAAGATTTAAAAAATATTTACTTACCAGATTTTATAATAGTTAATGGAGAGAATCTCGCAGGTGGTTTCGGTATAACAAAAAAAACAACAGACATTATTTTTTCCTTTGGAGTAAACTGTATAACGAGTGGTAACCATATATGGGATAACAAAGAGTATATAGAACTTTTAAAGGATGAAAGGATCTTAAGACCTTTAAACTATCATCCTGATCTTCCAGGGAAAGGTGCAAAAGTTTTCAACGTTGATGGTATAGATTTGGAGGTCATAAACCTATGTGGAAGAGTTTTCATGCAACCACTCGACTGTCCTTTTAAAACAATAGATGATCATCTCAAAGATAAAAAGAGAATGATAAGGATAGTAGACTTCCACGCCGAAGCAACCGCTGAGAAACAATCTTTCGGTTTTTTTCTTGATGGAAAGGTTTCAGCAGTTATAGGAACTCATACACATTGTCAGACCGCAGATGAAAGAATACTTGAAAATGGAACAGGCTACATAACAGATGTTGGGATGACAGGTAGTTTAGATTCTGTTATAGGTTTCGAAAAACAAGGTGCACTAAAAAGAACAATATACCAGATCCCCCAAAGGTTCGAGGTAGCGAAGAAAAATCTTATTATTAACGGTCTGTTTCTCGAAATAGAAAAATCAGATTATAAAACTGTAAAAATTGAAAGGATCTTCAAATATGTATCGGATTGATGGCAAAAAAATTTCAAATTTGATGATGGAGGAGAACAGGGAAAAATTTGAAAAGTATAAACCAAAACTTGCTGTAGTCTATGTCGGTGACTCCCCTTCTACACTTTCTTACATCAAGTCAAAATCAAAAATAGCACAGAACTATTCGATAGATATAAAGATAGTAAATTTTGATGAAAAAGTTTCCGAAGAAAAATTTTTAACTGAAATTGAAAGTATATCAAAGAACAAAGATATAGATGGAGTTATAGTTGAAAAGCCTTTACCTGAACATTTGGATATCAAAAAAGTTTCAGAGGTTATAGATTACAGGAAGGATGTTGATTGCATAACCCCAACCAACTATGGGAAACTTATAACCGATGATTTTATAATAGCACCATCAACACCTATGGCTGTGATAAATATTTTAAAATATGAGAATATAGATTTTACAGGTAAGGATGTTGCAATAATAGGAAGGTCTGAAATTGTTGGTAAACCCCTGTCATTACTTTTCCTTTCTAAAAAATTTGGTGGAGCAACTGTAACAGTTTTACATTCGAAATCAAAAGATATACCAGAGTTCACGAAAAGAGCCGATATAATAGTTACCGCAGTTGGAAAACCTTTCTTTTTAACAAAAGAGTATGTTCAAAATAACCAACCTATTTTGATCGACGTAGGTATAAACTATTTTGAAGGTAAGATAGTTGGAGATATTTCCTATGAAACTTATCAGTATTCTAAAGTTTACACTCCAGTTCCAGGAGGTGTTGGGCCGGTAACAGTATCTACACTTTTTAAAAATCTTTTGATTTTGAAAGAGAATTATGGATGAAAAAATTTTTACCGTAACAGAGTTAACTGAAATTCTAAAAGAGACAATTTCAAAAAAGTTCCCATCACTTTTAAAAATAACAGGTGAGATAACAAACTGGACATTAAGTGGATCAGGGCATATCTATTTCTCTTTGAAAGATGAGAGTTCCCTTATTAAGGGTATTATCTGGAGAACAACTAACATAAAAAAAGATTTTAAGGATGGTGATAAAGTTATAGCAACAGGTTACCTTTCACTGTATGAAAAACAGGGAACATACCAGATCATAATAACTGAAATGAAAATTTCAGGAGTTGGAGAACTTTACGAAAAATTTTTAAAACTTAAGGAGAAACTTGAAAAGGAAGGACTTTTCGATAAAGGTATAAAGAAAAAATTGCCTGAATACCCACTATCCATTGGAATAATAACATCGGAAACTGGTTCAGTTATACACGATATTCAGAATGTTCTAAAAAGAAGGGCTCCATATTTAAAAAAGTATCTCTTCCCTGCTACAGTTCAGGGGGAAGGAAGTGAAAAGAGTATTATAAAAGGGTTGCAATATTTTAACAAAAAAAAGAATGTTGATGTAATAATAATAGCCAGAGGAGGAGGTTCTTTTGAGGACCTTTTTGTTTTCAATGATGAAACTTTAGCAAGGGAGATTGTAAAATCAAAAATACCTATTATTTCAGCTGTTGGACATGAAACCGATTTCACCATATGTGATTTTGTTTCCGATATAAGAGCACCAACACCATCCGCCGCAGCCGAAATAGTTGTAAAAAATATCGATGATATTTTTGATTTTTTATCAAGATCAAAAAAGGATTTAAAAAAGGAGTTGAAAAACAGGATAGAACAAACGAAAAAAGATTTTTTGAATACAAAAAAAAACTTTTTCATCTCCTCTCTTGTTCCCCTTAACAAAAAAAAGGAAATGGTAGGTTTTCTACTTGAGGAGATGGAAAATTCTCTGGAAGGGAAAATAAAAGTGATAAAAGATAGAAAAGAGTATTTAAAAAACGAAATACTGAAACACTCACCCATGTTAAAAATTCTTGAAAAAACAAAATTTGTTGGTATGATAAAAAATAACCTTAACAACATTATTAAAACAAAATTTGAAAGTATAAAAAAGGAAACTGAAATCTTAAAAACAAACCTTAACAATTTGAATCCTAAAGAGATTTTGAAAAGAGGATACTCTATAACATTAACCGAAAAGGGAAGGATAGTAAAATCTGTAAAAGATTTGTCTATAGATACAAATATTAACATTTTGATTTACGATGGAAATATAAAGGCAAATGTTAAAAGTATAGAAGAGGAGAAACTATGAAGGATGATAAACTTGAAGATAAGATAAAAGAGATCGAAGAGATAGTAAAAAACCTCAAAGATGAAAATATAGATATAAAAAAATCTATTGAGATGTATGAGAGAGGAATAAAACTTATTAAAGAGGTTGAAGAGCAGATAAAGGTTTACGAGGAAAAGATAAAAACAATCGTTGAAGAGAGTGAAGATGAGTAGTTTTGAAAAATATTTGAAAGTCAAAAAAGATTTTATAGATAGAAATCTTAAAAGGTATTTTTCTAAAAGAGGAAACTATTCTGAAAAACTTTATGAAGCAATGTACTATTCTATTTCCGCAGGTGGAAAAAGATTAAGACCTATTATATTTTTAAGTGTAACAGAGGAACTTGCTGAAAGAAGTATGATAAAAAAACTTCTACCTGCAGCATTATCTATTGAGATGATACACACATACTCTTTGATACACGATGATCTTCCTTCAATGGATAACGATGATCTTAGAAGAGGAAAACTTACTTTACATAAAAAATATGATGAAACTGTTGCTATACTTGCAGGTGATGCACTTTTCTCATACGCTGTAGAGGTCTTTCTTCAAACAGGTGTAGATGAGAGATATCTTGTTCAAGGGTTAAGATACCTCATAAAAGCGGCTGGGATGGATGGAATGGTTGTAGGACAATTCGTCGATACAAAAAGCCAACTTTTTAAACAGGATGAAAAAACCTTAAAATTCATACATACTAAAAAAACAGCAGAACTTATAAAAGTTTCTTTTGCTCTACCTGCTATACTTCTTGGATGTGATAAGAAAAAAATAAAAGAGATTGAAAAACTTGGATTACATTCAGGATTACTATTTCAAATTGTTGATGATATACTTGACTATACGACACCATCACAGATTCTTGGAAAAACTGCAGGTAAGGATGAAAAACAGAACAAGTTAACCTATGTATCCTTTTACGGCCTTGAAAAAGCAAAAAAATTTGCAAAAGAGGAATCAAAAAAAGCTTTAAAATTAACCAAAAAAATAGGTTTCAAAAAAGGAAATGTTGAAAGTATAATAGAATTATTTTTAACAAGGATAAATTGATGTTAACACTAAAAATTCTTCTGATCACACTTTTAAGTGGAACAACAGCACAAGGTATAAAAGTAATAAGTTACTACATCGAACACAAGAAGATAAATTTCAAAAGGTTCTTTGAAACTGGGGGAATGCCAAGTTCACATTCATCAACATCTTCAACTTTAACAACACTTGTTGGTTTCTATGGTGGTTTCGATTCCCTCTACTTTTCTATTGCTGCATTCTTCTCATTCGTTATAATGTACGATGCTGCAGGATTGAGAAGGGCTGCTGGAAAACAGGCAATGGTTTTGAACAAGATAGTTGAGGATTTTCAGATAGAGCACAAATTCAAAGAGAAAAGGTTGATGGAATTTTTAGGACATACTCCCATTGAAGTTTTTTTCGGTGCTCTTCTTGGAGTTCTCATAGCAATAGTATTCAAATAGAAAGGAAAATTTATGGATGAAATTTTGAAAAGGGTTAACTCCCCTAAAGACTTGAAAGAACTTTCCATAGAAGAGTTATATCAACTCGCAAGTGATATAAGGTATTTCATAATAGAAAACACATCAAAAACAGGCGGGCATTTAGCTCCTTCACTTGGTGCCGTGGAACTTATAATATCTCTCCACTATGTTTTCTCATCACCAAAAGATAAAATTATATTCGATGTTGGTCACCAATCTTACGCTCACAAAATATTGACTGGAAGAAAGGATAGATTCTCTACCCTTAGAACATACAAAGGTATAAGTGGTTTTAACAATATTTTTGAAAGTGAACATGATCAACTAACTGTAGGTCATGCAGGAACATCACTTTCAGCTGCACTTGGAATGGCTGTTGCAAGAGACCTTAAGAAGGAAAAATTTGAGATTATAAATGTAATAGGTGATGGGTCTATGACGAATGGACTCGTATATGAAGCTTTAAACAATCTTGCAACTCTCAAAAACAAGGTAATTATAGTTTTAAATGATAATAACATGTCAATATCTCAAAATGTTGGTGGTATCTCACAGTATCTAAACAAACTACAGAGAACACCTGTTTATACAAACCTTAAAAATGATCTGTGGCAACTTATGGGAAAATTACCTGACGGTTTAAGTCAAAAAACAAGAGATATTGCAAGAAGGATGAAAGAATCTTTAAAAAACTTTTTCATCCCAACTATATTTTTTGAAGAGTTTGGAGTTAGGTATCTTGGTCCTTTTGACGGTCATAAAATTGAAGAACTTATCACAACATTCAAATATGCCAAAGATTATCCTTTACCTATTTTGATACATGTAATAACACAGAAGGGAAGAGGATATATTTTCGCTGAAAAGGATCCAACAAAATTTCATGGACTTGGAAAGTTTGATAAAGAGACTGGACTCTCCGAAAAAACCTCAAACAAACCAAAATACACTGATGTTTTTGGAAAGAGTTTGACGGAACTTGCAAAAAAGAACGATAGGATCATAGGTATAACTGCTGCTATGCCTGATGGAACAGGGCTATCTCATTTGAGGAAAGAGATTCCTGAAAGATTTTTCGATGTTGGAATAGCTGAAGAGCATGCTGTTCTATTTTCGGTTGGATTATCTTTGCAAGGTTTTAAACCTGTCTGTGCAATTTACTCAACATTTTTGCAGAGAGGTTACGACCAGTTGATACATGATGTTTCTTTGATGAAAAGGAACATCTTTTTCGTTCTCGATAGGGCTGGGATAGTTGGAGATGATGGACCAACACACCATGGCCTATTCGATCTCTCCTACCTTAGAACAGTTCCAGATATGGTAATAATGTCACCGAAAGATGAAGATGAACTGAGAAGTATGGTTAAACTTGGAATAGAGTACAACGAAGGACCTATAGCTTTAAGGTATCCAAGAGGTGAAGGATACGGAGTTGATATTTCAAATGAAATAAAAGAAATTGAATTTGGCAAAGGTGAAATAATTTTGGATGGAGAAAAAATAATAATAGTTGCTATAGGTAGTATGGTTTACCCTTCAAAGGATGCCGCTTTGAAAATTCAAGAAAAATATGGATTCCTTCCAACAGTTATAAACGCGAGATTTTTAAGACCGTTCGATTCGAAACTTTTATTTTCAAAGATAAAAAATGATGAAACTATATTAACTGTTGAAGAGAATATCCTTTCAGGTGGATTTGGAGAGTATGTAAGAAGAATAGTAAGTGAGAATGGTTATAAAAATAGAGTTATAAATATAGGTATCAATGATAAATTTGTCGAAATGGGGTCTGTGAGTATATTGAAAGAGGTTGAAAGGATAAACGAAAAATCTATCTTTGAGAGATTAGAGGAGATAATTGATGAAAAACATTCTTAACCTATTTTTCCCAACCTATACACAAAAAAAGTTGAAAGAGTATAAAATAACAGTTGAAAAGATAAATTCCGTTTATGAAAACTATTTGAAAGATCCCTCACTATCCCCTATCAAAAAAACCGAAGAGTTCAGAAAAAGGATAGAGAATGGTGAGGAGATATCATCACTTTTAATTGAAAGTTTTGCGCTGGTAAAATATGTGATGAAAAAACTTTACGATAAAAATTACGAATACCATTATGAGGATATGAATTTCGTTTGGGATATGGTTCCATACGATGTCCAACTTATCGGTTCTATTGGGCTTTTTGAAGGTAACATAGTTGAGATGGCAACAGGTGAAGGTAAAACTCTCGTTGCAGTTATGCCACTCTACCTGCACTCTCTGAAAAAGAATGGAGCATACCTTATAACCGTAAACGATTACCTTGCAAAAAGGGATAGAGCATGGATGTATCCAGTTTATGAAATGCTGGGGGTTTCAGTAGGACTCATACAAACAGGTATGGATGCAAAAGAAAGAAGGAAAAATTACAACTGTGACATAACCTATGTTACCAACAACGAGTTCGGTTTCGATTATCTGCGCGATAATATGGCTTTTCAGAGATCCGATAAAGTTTTAAGAGAAAAATTCTATTATGCGATAATAGATGAGGTTGATTCAGTTTTAATAGATGAGGCGAGAACTCCTTTAATAATATCAGGTTTCCCTTTTGGTGACCCCTCGGAAAAAAGGACAGAACAACTATACAGGTCGATAAATCCTTTTGTCAATCAGTTCGTAAGAAGCCAGAAAGAGATAGTGAGAAAAATCTTTGATAAGGCTAAAAAGGATTATCAGGAGAAGAATGAAGAGGAGGGAATCAAAGGATTTTTGACCTGTAAAAGAGGCCTCCCAAAGATGAAAGAGATAATAGAACTGATGCAGAATTCTGAGATACTTTCAAAGATGGAAAGGATGGAAAACAACCTTATAAGGGATAAACTTTTGTACACTCTTGACACGGAACTACTCTACTCAATAGATGAGAAGAGTGGCGCTGTTAACATTACGGATAAAGGTGAAGATTATTTTGAAAAGATAAGTTCAGATAAAGAATTTTTCAAAACACCTGAACTTTCTATAGAGTTGAAAAAAATAGAGGAAGATTTTGAAGATCTGGAAGAGAGGAATAAAAGAAAAAATGAGATAATGCAAAAGTATGTTGTAAAAAGTGAGCAGATACATGCGTTGCACCAACTACTTAAAGCTTACACCCTATTTGAAAAAGATGTTGAGTATATAGTTCAGAATGGCAAAATAGTTATAGTTGATGAACATACCGGAAGGTTGATGCCTGGTAGAAGGTTCTCAGAAGGTTTGCATTCAGCGATAGAAGCGAAAGAAGGTGTAAGGATAGAAGAGGAGACAAAAACCCTTGCGACGATTACCTTACAGAACCTTTTCAGAATGTTTGAAAGATTATCTGGAATGACTGGAACTGCCGAAACAGAATCTGAAGAGTTTATGCATATCTATAAACTACCAGTTATAGTTGTTCCAACAAACAAAAAAGTTATAAGAAAAGATTACGATGATCTTGTTTTCATAAGGAAGGATGAAAAGATCAAATATGCACTCGATCTTATCGTAAAACTCCATAATGCTGGTATACCTGTTCTCGTTGGAACAGCATCGGTTCAATCGAGTGAATACCTCGATTCATTCTTAAAGTTAAGAAAGGATTTAACTGGGAAACCTTTAAAGTACAATATCCTTAACGCAAGGTACCATGAGAAGGAAGCAAAAATCGTTGCCGAAGCAGGACTACAGGGTGCCATAACTGTTGCTACAAATATGGCTGGAAGGGGAACAGATATAAAACTTGGGAAAAGTGTAAGAATGTTGCATGAGAGAAGTTGCCTTATGTGGGCTTTAAAATTGAAGGAGGAACATAATAAAAAACCGGTTATTATCTATACATCTTTAAAATCTAAAGAGTTCTATGAAACTATTTTAACCGAAGATTGGTTTTTAAAAGATAAATCTATATATTTCACTTTTGATAAAAACGGGTTGGACAAAATACTTATAACGGACGATACAACCTTTAAAAATGATAGGGAAAGATTTGTTATAGAGACGATAGATCCAAAAGATATTGAGAAAAGAAAAGTTTATGTTGATTTCGATAACGAGGGTAATCCTACCTTATCCTTCCCTGAGGGGCTTTTCGTTCTTGGAACTGAAAAACATGAATCTAGAAGAATCGATAGACAATTAAGGGGAAGATCTGGAAGGCAGGGAGATCCCGGTGCTTCACTTTTCACAGTTTCTCTTGAAGATGACCTTATGAGGATATTTGGGAATGAGAGGATGAGTGACATGATAAAAAGACTTGAGAGTATCTCTTCAAGGGATGTTAATATCTCCCATAAACTTCTAACATCATCAATAGAGAGTGCTCAGAAAAAAATAGAATCTTTGAATTTTGAAAGAAGAAAATACCTTTTACAGTACGATGATGTCATAAACAAACAGAGAGAGGTGGTTTACCAGATACGAAACTATTTCCTTGAAAAGAAACCTACAATAGAGTTTCTTGACAGGGAACTCTTTTTAAAAACACTTTTGAATTTTAAAGAACAGTTTACGAAAAATAACTCTTTTGAAACAAAAAGGGAACTTTTAAAAGAACTTTCAATAATTTTCAACTGTGATGATTTAAAGGAAATCCAGTTTGAAAATTTTGACGAGAAAATTTTCGAAAAGATTCATAAAACCGTTTACAACTACTATGAAAAAAATTTCAACGAGATAACAGAGTATATAAAGGAAAATGTTATGCAGACCGCTGAAGAGTTTTTAGACTCTTCCATAGATGGAAGTAAAAATTTTGAAGAGTGGGATATTCAAAAAGTAAACGAATTCCTTTTAAACAATTTTAAAATTTCTATCAATATAAAAGATGAACAGATAAAAAAGGAAAAATTTATAGAAACCGTTAAGGAAGAGATAGAAAAAATATTCGATGAAAAATTCTCTCTTTTCTCAAAAAGGGTAGATTTACTACTTTTCAACATATGCAACATCTTCATAGGAACAATAGACAACCTCTGGATAGAACAACTCTACGAACTCGATGCAATAAAGGAAGGTATTTCTCTTAGAGGTTATGCTCAAAGGGATCCACTTGTAGAATACAAAAGGGAGGCTTATTTTCTTTTCAACGAATTTATGGATAATCTCTTCAAACAGTTTTCTGATAAATTCCTTTCTTCCTTTGAACAGATGGAGATAAGAAAGAGTGAAATAAAAAAGATGGAGACTATAAAAGAAACAATAACAAACATTTCTGATGAGAAAGAAGTAAAAAACAAACCTGTTGTTAACAGGACAAAAAAGATTGGAAGGAACGATCCTTGCTTCTGTGGGTCAGGTAAAAAATATAAAAACTGCCACGGCAAAAACCTATGAAAGAAGATGGGATAAAAGAGACTATAGAGAGTTTGAGAAAAGAGATCGAAAGATACGATTACCATTACTATGTTTTGAACCAACCACTTATAGATGATTACGAATACGATAAACTTTACCATAAACTTTTAGAACTCGAGAAAAAATATCCACAGTTCTATTCCCCTACCTCTCCAACACAAAGAGTTTCCGAAAGGAATATTGAAAATTTTGAAAAGTTTGAACATAAACCAAAAATGTTTTCCCTCGATAACACATACTCTGATGGTGATATATTGGATTTTGACAAAAGGATAAAAAACATTATAGGTAACGATTTTTCTTATGTAGTTGAACCTAAGATAGATGGAGTTGCAGTTTCAATAATATACAGGGATGGGATTTTTTTCAAAGGGCTAACAAGAGGAGATGGGATCTTTGGTGACGATGTTTCGGAGAATATAAAAACAATAAGAGAATTACCTTTAAAACTTGAGAAAAAATTCGATGGTGAACTTATTATCAGAGGAGAAGTTTTTTTCACAAAGGAAAGATTTACAAAGATTCAAGAGATGTACTCTTTTTCAAATGCAAGGAATGGGGCAGCTGGAACTTTAAAGTTACTCTCTCCAAAAGAGGTTAGTAAAAGAGGGCTATCTATAAGGATACATACCGTTGTCACTGAAGTAGAAAAAACACATTCAGATAGTTTGGAACACCTTAAAGATTTAAAGATCCCTGTCATAGAAAAATACTATTTAGCAAAAAACATAAAAGATGTTTTGGATGTTAAAGAAAGGTTCAAAAATGAAAGGTACTCTTTACCTTATGAGACAGATGGTATTGTAATAAAAGTTAACCAGTTGGAATTGAGGGAAAGGATAGGATACACTTCAAAATCTCCAAGATGGGCTTTCGCTTTCAAGTATGAACCTGAAAGGGCAGTTACAAAACTTCTTTCAGTATCCTTCCAGGTTGGTAGAACAGGAGTTGTAACTCCTGTTGCAAACCTCGAACCAGTTTTTCTCTCAGGTTCAACAGTAAAAAGATCAACCCTCCATAACTTCGATGAGATTGAAAGATTGGATCTTATGTTAAACGATTACGTTTTGATTGAAAAGAGTGGTGAGATAATTCCAAAAGTTGTAAAGGTGATAAAGGAAAAAAGAAATCAGGATTGCAAGAGGATTGAGAAGCCAAAGGAATGCCCATCCTGTGGTCAAAAACTTGTCCAGTATGAGGGGGAGGTAGCTTTAAGATGTATAAATAAAAATTGCCCTGCTCAGATAGAACTATCACTTTTACATTTTTGTTCAAAGAGTGGAATGAATATAGAGAATCTTGGCGAGATGATGGTAAAAAAACTTCTCGAATATCAACTTGTAAAAACTATTCCTGATATTTACAGGTTGAACTATGAGAAACTCTTCAAAATACCCCGTATAAAAGAAAAGAGCGCAAAGAATATACTTGACTCCATTGAAAAGTCAAAAAGAACCACACTAAAAAGATTCATTTATTCTTTGGGTATAAAGAATGTTGGAGAGTTTTTATCTGAAAGGTTATCAGAAAATTTCAAAAGTATAGAGGATCTGATAAATGCAGATTTTGAAAGTATAAGAAAAATTGAAGGTGTTGGAGATGAGACTGCAAAAAATATTGTACTCTTCTTTAAAAATGAAGAGAATCTGAATTTGATCAGGGAACTAAAAAATCTTGGAATAACATTTGAGAAGACAGTAAAAGCCAATATTCTTGAAGGTAAAAGTTTCGTAGTAACAGGGAGTCTGAAGAACTTTACAAGGGATAGGATTAAAGAGTTTATTCTTGAAAATGGTGGAACCTTCTCAGAAAATATATCCAAAAAGACTGATTACCTTATAGTTGGCTCTGAACCTGGATCAAAATTAGAGAAAGCGAAAAAGTTTGGTGTTAAAATAATCGATGAGGATGAGTTTCTTAAAATGTTGAGGAACAGATGAGAGTAAAAATTTCAGGTTTCAACTTTGATAAAGATTACAGTGAGAATTATAAAACTCCAGAAACAATATGTGCAGCCTATGCGAGGATTTCAAGATCTGAAAAGAGTATCGAAAAGTTAAGAGAAGAATCAGCAAAAGATATCGAGAATGCAAGAAGATCAAACGAAAAGATAGTTTTTCAACTTGGACATTCATCTATAGCTGAACATGCTGTTTTTAACTTCGATCTTGTCGATATTTCAAGATTTTCCATAGAGTACATTCAGCATCACAGGTTAGCATCATTTACAGAAAAATCTCAAAGATACGTTAACATGAAAAACGGTTTTCTTATACCTGAAGAGTTGAAAGATGATAAAGATCTTGAAAAAGAATATATAGATTTTAACAGGGAAGCTTTTTCTTTGTATGAGGAATCTTTCGAGTTTTTGAACAGAACAGAGGATAAACAAACATCAAGCGAGGACTCAAGATATTTTTTACCATTATCCACTCTCACACAGTGTGGTATGACAGTGAATGGAAGAACTTTAGAGTACATGATCTCCAGACTGAAAAGCCAAAATATCAAAGAGTTAACAAAGGTTGGAGAAGAACTTGAAAGAGAGTCGGTAAAACTTGCCCCATCTATAATAAAATACACAAAGGGAAAAGAAAAGTTTAAAAATAATGAGAATATGGTCGAGTATGAACTTAAAGGTGATAATGTAAAAATTTTAAACTTTACGAAAAACTTTTCAGACCTTTTTATAAAAACTTACCTTTTCCATACAGATGGAGAGCGCCTTACAAAAAAAAGTTTGGATAAAGATTTTAAGGAAAATATCATAGACAAAATTTTTGAAAATTTAGAATCTTACGATAAACCCCCAAGAGAGTTTGAAATAGCAGATTACACTTTTAGGATAATATGTTCTTCATCATGTTTTGCACAGATTAAAAGACACAGGATAGCAACCTTGATAACTCAGGGATACTCCTTGAAATCAAAACCTGTAATTCCTGCTACTTTAAAGGGAACAAAGTTTGAAAAAGAACTTTTAAGATTACAGAAAGAGTCTTACCTTTTAGCAAAAAAACTTTATAAAAAAAACCCTCTACTTTACAACTATGCAGTTTTGAACGCAACAAAAAGGTGTTTGATTTTAAAGATGAATGGAAGGGAATTATACCATTTTGTAAGGTTGAGATCTGATAAACATGCCCAATGGGAGATAAGAAATATTTCCGATAGGATCGAAAAAATTTTGAAAGAGAAGGAACCTATAATGTTCAAATATCTTTCAGGAAAAGATAGATACAAAAATGTTAAATAGACCTTTAAAGATACTTATAGTTTCAGACCCATATTATCCCTACCCATCAGGTATCTCAGAGTACACATTCTATCTGGCAAACTATTTAAAAAAACATAATAACGATGTTAGGATACTCACAACACATTACAAAAATGAAGAGGAAGAAAAGGATGTTTTAAGATTCGGAAAGGTTCTTTTAATCCCAATGAACAAATCATACGCAACTATGGCTTCCGGGTTTGAAATACCCTCTAAGGTAAAGAATCTTCTTTACAATAACCATTTTGATATAGTTCATCTGAATGGTCCATTTTTCCCTTCCCTTTCATTTTTCGCTTTACATTATTCGAAAACAACAAATATAGCCGCTTTTCTTAATGCTGGTTTTAAATTCTATGATTTTGGCTCAAAAGTTTTCAGAAAAGTTTATAAAAAATATCTTGATAAAATCAGCGGATATTTTGCAATATCAGAAACTGCGAAACTCGCTATGCAGTCATACTTTCCCGGTGATTATGAGATAATCCCTGCTGGTGTTGATGTAGAATTTTTTAAAAAGGATGGAGATAGATTCGATATCGATGGCTATCCGAAAATTCTTTTCCTCGGAAGGCTGGATGAAAGAAAGGGTGTTTTGAAAATTATAAATGTTTTTTCTAAATTTTTAAAGGTAAAAAAGGATGCTAAACTCATAGTTGCAGGAAAGGGACCTTTGGATGTTGTTGCAAGAAGGCTGGTGAAAGATTTAGATATAGAGGATAGAGTTTTGTTCACTGGTTACGTTAAAAAAGAGGATATACCAAAATATTACAGGACCGCAGATATTTACTGCTCTCCAGCATTAGGTGGGGAATCTTTTGGGATAGTTCTACTTGAAGCCATGGCTTGCAATACTCCCGTTATAGCATCCTCCATCCATGGATACTCTCAGGTTATAGAAAATTTTAAAAATGGGCTACTCTTCGACCCACTTTCAGATGATGATCTTATTTCAAAACTTATCCTTCTTTCAGATGATGAAAGGTTGAGAGAGAATCTTAAGTTAAACGGAGAAAAAAGAGCATTGGAATATTCATGGGAGAATGTGAGTTTTAAAATAGAAAAATTTTATAGAAAAGTCTTATCAAAAGGTTGATCATGTTTTTTTCTTCTTTTCCTGTGATGCTGGGAATAAAACGTTGTTGAGGATGAGTCTGTATCCAGGTGAATTCTTAAAATATGAAAGTTCTGTTGGTGGGTCGTTCACATAGTGCACATAATCTTCTGGATCATGCCCTGCAAGAAAAGTGAAAAAACCTTCTCCAAAAAATCCATGAATATATTTTGCATAATTTTTATCGTAACTGTCAGCGAGAACAACAACCTCCTTTTTGATTTTCCCTTTATCGAAACTTGTAGTTCTACCCAAAAATTCTTTGATCCTGTCTGTGTGGTTTTGCGTTAACATCGCTTCAACAAGATCGAATTTTGGAGAGAAAGTTTTAAGTTTAAAATACTTATTCTCCCATTCCAGTCTGTTGGATGGTTCATAATTTATATCATCAAGTTCAATTGTTGGTTTATCGTTAAGTTTGAAATTTTCAAAAGCGATAGTCTGTGAATAATCGATCTGTGGAAAAGTTGTTCCATCACCATCAAGTAAAGAAGGTATAATATCCTGATAACCTAAAGATAAAGCATCGTCTAAGGAATTTGTTGCAGAACACATAGCGAAAAGAAATCCCCCCTTTTGGACATAATTTTTTATCTGCTTTGCAACATCCCTTTTCATTTTCCAGTACTTATCGTATCCAAGTTCAGATGAAAGTTTTTTTTGCATTTTAATAAGATTTTGAAACCATTCTTCGTAAAAAGAAAAAATATAGAATCTATCGAGTTGCCCTGTAAAATCCTCATGGTGCAGATGAACCCATTCGTACTCGTTTATCTTTCCACTTAAAATCTCTCTATCGTAAATAACATCGTATGGAATCTTAGCATAATCGAGAACGAGTGTAACGGCATCATCCCATGGTTCTTTACCCGGTGGTGAATAGACGGCAAGTTTTGGTGCTTTTTCAAGTAGAACACTCTTTTCAACTTCAGAAAGGAGATAATTTTTCTTTTCCTCAGAGATCTTTGAAAAAAGAACACCTTCTTTCAAACACTCCCCTTCATAATTATCAGACATTACGATAAAACTCCCCCCTCTGTAGTTTAAAAGCCAGTAAACGTTAACTCCATTTTCAAGAGCCCTGTAAACTATTCCGTAGGATTTAAGATGATCCGTTTGTGTTACATCCATAGGAATAAATGTATAGGAGTAGATCTTTATTTGGAATAAAAAGATTAATATGATAATTTTTTTCATAGATAGTTTATAAAAAGAGTTTTGAAAGGTGATTTTGGATATTTTTTAAGATACTTTTCAACATCATACTTTTTAATTATACCATTTTTTATCTCGAATAGAAGTATCTCACTTATAAGTTCCATATCATCAAAAGAGTTCTCTTTGAATCTTTCGGCTTCTTCCAATCTACCTTCATCTATAAGTGTTTTATAGTAAAGATAACTCCTCTTTCCAACAGTTAAAATGAAAGGTCTCATATTTTCATAATCATTAGCAAAGTAGTAGAAAAAGAATTGTCCATCAGATATCTTTTTAGAAAGCATATATAGGTTCGTGCACTTTATTTTAACAAATATATCCATATTCGATGATAAAAGTTTTGAAAGTTGTTCTTTAAGATTCTTTTGGTCAGAATTCAAAAGGTAGTAAAGAAAATAGAGATAGTAAACGTTTCCATCTCTACTATCCTTCTTTCCTTTCATACAATTTAAAAAACTCTGGTTATCCCTTTTAAAGATAAGATAGAGAGGATAAAAAAGTGTATCGTTTAAATTTCTGTCATTAACTTCACCTTTAAAAATTTTTCTGAAACTTTCGTATGGAATGTAAAACTTAGAACCTTTTAGAAACTCAGTATAGTCATTTTCAAGATCGTAGAATGATATATGATAAATTTCATCGTAAAAAAGTTTTTTATCAATTTTTTTTAAATCTAAAAGGTTAACAAGTTTTATCTTATTTTTCAAATTTAAAATATCAGAATCGAATATTTCAAGAATATACCTCTGGTCAAAATCAAGTAATTTTTTTGCATAAATATCATCGTTTGTTGAAGTGAACAATCTCGCTGTAACAAAAAGTTTCAACTTACTTTTTGTCAAGCATCTTTCATATATTGTTCTATCAAGCCCTTCAGATGCTAACTGTGCCGTAATCTTCTTGTAATCCAGATTTTTCTCATCATCGAATCTAAGGATATACTTTATATAACCTTCAAGATCATTTTTATCCCTGAAATATTTCAGAAAAATAATGTATTCGTTTTCAAATATTACATCCTTTTTAAAAAAGTTTAAATAGATTTCAGGCAAACCTTCCCTTAATATCAAACTCCTTAAAAAGTACTCGTAATCAGGCTTCTTAAATTTTTCTCTATGTTTAAAAACCAGTTTTAATATTTTCTCCTTATTTTCAGAAGAATCAATCTCTTCAAGAATAATTTTAAAATTTCCACTTTTAACTATACCATCCAATGATTCGAACCCCAGATAAAAAGGGGTTAAAGTTATTACCGTTAACAAAAAAAATAAAAGTTTTTTTACTCTATTCATTCATAATTTCCTGTAGGTAGAGTTTAATAATTGGTATCCATTCCTTCCTTTTAAATTTTTCAACATCCTCATACCTTTTTTTTAGTTGAAGATATTTTTTGTAACCATAATCCTTTGGTTGAATTATCCTTACAGGTATTTCATAATCTTTTCCTGTGGTGCTTTCCCTCTTTTCATCTATTCTTTTTTTATAAATCGATTTTGTAATGTTTAGCATCCTTTTTAAAATTCTTTCCTGTTTTTTTAAAACTTCCCCATCGATTTTTCCATCTTTCAGATCTTTAGCAACATCTTTCAAAGAGTCGGAAAGTTCAGAGAGAGTCCCACCAACATCTTTTGCAGATTGCTCACCTAACCTTTTCATCTTCTCAGCAAGTTCTCTTTCCATACTTCCAAGCATTTCGAGAATGTTTTTTTTCATCTCACCTTTTCCAAACATCTCCCATAACATCTGTGAAATGTATTGCTGTTCTTTTGACATAGATGATAACTGTTCTGCAATCCTTTCAAGTGAACTTGCACCCTCTCCCTGTGGTTCATCCTTCAAAAGGAAGTTGATTATCATCACATTCTGTTCCTTTAGAGGTAAAAGATTGTTACCATTTTGCTTCGCTATCCTTTGTGCTGTTTTCAAAAGGATGGTTAGAGGTGAGGTTACATCCTCTCCGGTATAATCGATTATAGACTGGTACAGGTTTGAAACGAGTTGAAGATTCTGGGTACTATCTATTATCTGGTCAATGAAAAGGAGTGTTGAGATTACAATCTCCTTGTTGTACCTTTCGCTTTTCCCAGACATTTTTTCCAGATTCTTTTCAACTTTACTTTTTAGATTTTCAAGTTTATCTTTTACATCTTTTATCTTTGAAAAATCTTTTTCAGATTCTTTTGAGATTTTTGCTATATCTGAAAGTTCTTCTTCATACTCTTTCAAATCCTCATTTTTTATAGTTTCATTTTTCAAACCTTCAAGTTTTTCACTCACCTCCACCTGTTTTTTCAAATCTTTATCTTCAATAATATTTTTTTCAGTTTCTATAAGTTTTTTAAGTTCCTCGTTGAGTCTGTTCAAAGAGAAGATTCTGTTAAGGTCCTTCAACACATTTTTAAGTTTTTCGAGATCTTTTTCAATATCATTACTCTCCCTTATAAGTTTATCAACTATACTTTTCTTTTCTTTCTCAGGAATAATCTCAAGATCCTTATTCAGTAAGGAACTCAAGTTTTCTATCATTTTTTTATCCAACCTGTCCAGTTCACTTTTCAGTTCAGCCATCTTTTTGTAAATGTTCTCAGGGAGTTTATACTCAGATATATTTTTCAACTCCTCTTTAACTTTCTCAAAACTTTCATTCAACCCTTTCAACTCCTCTTTAAACTTATTCACATTTTCCATCCTCTTTTCTTTTTCAAGTTCATTTAAAATCTCCATCACCTTTTGAGAATAACTATCTATATCTTTAGAAAAATCTCCTTTTAAATATGTCGAATCTATAAAGGAGTATATACTCTCTCCTTTTATGAGATCTATAACCTGTGATGAAGTTGTCTGTCTTCTGTAAGGGTTGTTATCCTTTAAAACGAAATATAACCTTTTGTATCTTTCTCTTATCTTTTCAAGGTTAAGGTTGAATATGAGTATGGTATCCTTTCCAAAGATTTTATAAGAAAGGAAAAAAGAATCGCTTTCACTTTGAAAATGAAGGTAAATAGAATCGTTACCAAAATCATCCCTACATATAACAGGTATGTTAACCTCATCCTTAAAACCGAGCCCATTCTCTACAACAACAATTTTAACAAAAGGTTGTTTATCCTTCAAAATGTTTACTTTTATAGAATCCTTTATATTGCCTTTTCCAAAGTATAGAGTTGTATCTTTTAAAACTCTTTTCAACTGGAATTCATATTTTGTTTTATCGTTGAAAAAAATTTTACTTATAAAAGAAGAGTACTCTAAAATATCCAAAAATTTTCCTTTTAAAGTAAAACCTTTAAGTAAGATATATTCAGGTGGAATCACTTCCGTCAGTATAGAATCTATAAGAAAACCTTTTATAAGTTTTAAACTCAACATGTTGGATTCAACTTTCGGTCCTTTAAAAAAAATGTATGAGTTCAAACTGTAATCTTTTCCCTCTCTATATTTAACAATTTTACCATCATCCCTTTTTACAAAAATGTTACCGGAAATACTTCCGTAGTTGAAAGATAAAATTTTAAAATCATTTTCAAAATTTTTTAAAACAACTCTTTTTTCAGTCAGATTCAGAGTGTTAAAAAGAAGCAAGGGATAAAATGTTACAATTGAAAGAAAAATTATTACAGAGACAAATAAAAACCTTAAATTTTTTTCTCTAAAATCTTTTCTGTAAAAATTTTTTCCTTTAAGATTTATACCAATAAACTCTTCTTTTAAACTTTTGGTAAAGATCTTCTCCCCATTTTCAAGATTTTCAAAAAGAACGAGTGGAACATTTTTAAGTTCTCTGTTGATACCGTTAAAAAACTCAACACTCTTTCTTTCAGAATTTAGAATAAGATCTTTAAAAGAAAAGATGAAAATAAAAATCGATATGAATATGAAAAAGAGATTTTCTTTAGGGAAGAGATTGTTAAGAAAAATATGAGCTGAAAAAATTATAAAAAAAATGGATGACAATCTTATAAGAGTATCAATAAAAATTTCAAAGAGTATTTTACGATGAATTTTTTGAAAAATTTTTTTTAACATATTTAAGGGGGATAAAAATCCCCCTTTTTATCATTTGTATTCTGAAATTATACTTACAATCTCTTCAGCTATCCTTTCCTGTGCCTCAAATGTTTGTGCACCTATATGTGGTGTTGCTACAAAGTTTTCGAGAGTGAAAAGTTCACCTGCAACTGGCGGTTCAGTCTGGAAAACATCCAGTGCTGCACCTCTTATCAAACCGTTCTTCAAAGCATCGAGTAAAGCGTTTTCATCAACTATCCCACCTCTTGCACATGAAACGAGGAAAGAGTTTTTTTTCATCTTCTTGAACTGCTCAGTTGAAATCATATTCTTAGTTTCTTCGGTCAAAGGAAGGTGTAAAGAGATGTAATCTGATTCTTTAAGAAGTGTATCGAGATCAACGATTTTTACAGGTGGTTTTGAAACCTCTTTAACATAGGGATCGTAACCCAAAACATTCATATCAAAACCGTAAAAGCCTATCCTTGCAGTCTCCCTTCCTATTCTTCCAAGTCCGATTATACCGAGAGTCTTTTTGTAAAGTTCATTCCCTTGAAATTTTTTCTTTTCCCACTTTCCTTCCTTCATAGATTTGTCAGCAACAGTTAAAGATCTTGAAAGGGATAACATGTGTCCTATAGCAAGTTCTGCAACAGATTCACTCGATGCTGCTGGAGTGTTTCTAACCTCAATATTTTTTGACTTAGCGTACTCAACATCAATGTTATCAACTCCAACCCCACCCCTTATTATCAGTTTCAAATTTTTTCCAGCATCTATTATATTTTTTCTAACCTTAGTTGCACTTCTTACTATAATACAATCAAAATCTACTATAACCTTTTCAAGTTCCTCAGGTGGAAGCCCAGTTTTCACTGTAACATCGTGACCCAAATTTTTTAACTTGTTTACCGCTGATTCAGAGATCTTATCACTCACAAGTATTCTCATAATTCCTCCTTAAATTTTTAAAATATCATTTATATCATTTAAAAGTTCATTTATGTCTGAAGGAGTCAGATCTCCCATTGCAGCGATTCTAAATGTTATATCTTTGAGTTTCCCATATCCGTTTGAAATAGTTTTTCCTCTATTTCCAAGTTCTTTGTTCAGTTCTGAAATGTTAAAGTTTCTGTTGTTTTTAAGTGTTACAACAGTCCAGGATTCGTAGCCTTTCTCTGGGAACTTCTCAATACCTTTCTCCTCAGCCCAGTTGAAAATAGTGTCTGACATCTTTTTGTGTCTTGCGAATCTGTTCTCAATGCCCTCAGCAAGCATTCTATCGAGTTGGACATTTAAAGCATTTATATGTGATATAGAAGGTGTGGAAGGTGTCTGTCCCTTTTCATCGTACTTCAACATATCAACTATATCGAAATAGTAACCTCTGTTCTCAACAGTTTTCGCTTTTTGGGCTGCTTTCTGTGAAACTGTCATTACGGCAAGTCCCGGTGGAAGAGCAAAACATTTTTGAACACCTGCAAGAATAACATCAATTCCAAGGGCATCAACTTCTAACTTGTATCCAGTCAAAGATGAGACAGCATCGACAGCGAAAATAACATCAGGATACTTTTTCATCACTTCAGAGATCTCCTCAATAGGATTCTTCACACCTGTGGAAGTTTCGTTGTGAACCAAAGTGACAAGATCGTACTCTCCCGTTTTCAACTTTTCATCAATCATTTCAGGTTTTATAGCGTATCCCCATTCTACCTTTAAAGGATCAGCCTTCTTTCCATTAGCAACCGCTATATTGTACCATCTATCGGAGAAGGCACCACACATACATGAGAGTGTTTTCTTGTTTGAAAGGTTTCTCACAACACTCTCCATACAACCTGTTGCGGATGAGGTAAAAAGTAGAACCCTGTTTTTAGTGTAAAGAATCTGTTGTAATTTAGGTATAACCTGATTGTAAAGTTCAGAAAACTCCTTCATCCTATGACCTATCATCTCGCAAGCCATAGCATCCCTTACCTCCTTTACAACCTCGGTTGGCCCTGGTATAAACAATTTTTTATGCATAAATCCTCCTTCAAAATTTTAATATTATAATTTTATTTTATAAACCTTACTTTGTCAATATATTGACTTGAAAGTTTAAACTGTTAAAATTCTTTCTATGGTAGATTTACATAACCATTCACTCTACTCATACGATTCGAAAAGGGAGATGGAGGATATAATCGTTGAAGCGATATCGAAAGATGTTGGTATTCTAGGTATTTCCGATCATCTCGATTTCAACAGTAACGATCCAGGTAACATGTTTTATAAAGGTGAAGAACAGTTAGAGGAATTTTTATATCTAAAAAAAAAATATTCGAATAAAATTAAACTCTTTCTTGGAATAGAATCCTCCTATGAAGAGGATTATGAAAAAAAAATAATCTCATCTTTCAAAAAGTTTCCTTTCGATTACAGGATAGTTTCATTACATTTTGTGGATGGTGTTGTTATATCTGACTGGATAGTTGAAATTGAAAAGGATAAAGGAAGTATTTTTGAAGTTGATTATGAAAAATATTTTTCACAACTCGAAAGTATAGTTGATTTCAAAATCTTCAACATACTCGGACATATAGATTACTACAAAAAATACTCAAAATTTCAAAACCATCAAGAGACATTCAAAAGGTACAAAAACTCTTATGAAAGGATTTTAAAGAAGGTTGTAAAATATGGAATAATTCTTGAGATCAACTCAAGTGGTCTAAGACATAAATGTAAGGAACAGTTCCCCTCTTTAGAGATACTAAAACTCTATAAAGATTTAGGTGGAAAAGTTGTTTCAACAGGTTCCGATTCACATAAAAGTGGTGAAACAGTTTTCGGTTTCGATAAGGTTAAAAGGATAGTAAAAGATTTTAAATTTGAAGTTTATAAACCATAAGGAGAAAGTTATGATACCAAAAGAAACGTTTAAAAAAAGGAGAGAAAAAGTTTTCAAAATGATGGAAAACAACTCTATACTTCTTTTAGATTCCGCATCCTTCAAAGAGAAGAATAATGAGAACAATTACATCTACAGGCAGAGTTCAAACTTTTTCTACCTTACCGGTTACAAGGAACCTTCATCAACTTTAGTTCTTTTTAAGAGTCTGAAGGAAGAAAGGGAGATGCTTTTTGTCGAAGAGAACAACCCATATTATGAAGTCTGGACCGGAAAGAAAAAATCAGATAAAGAGGTTAAAGAGGAAACAGGTATTGAGAATGTATTTTATAACAAAGATTTTTACTTCCATTTTGGAAACTTTGTAAACAAAGGTGCTATATGTTACTATGATTTTTCAAATGAAAGGGTAACGGAGTTTTTAGGATACAACCATTACAAAATTTTAAAGTTGAGAGAACATTTTCCACAGATAAAATCCTTTCTTCCTGTAAACAACATAATATACCCTTTAAGGGCTGTTAAGGATAAATATGAGATAGAATGCATAAAAGAGGCTATAAGAATAACAAAAGAAGGGATTTTTAACTGTATGAAAAATGCAAAAGAAGGGATGTTCGAATACCAGGTTCAGGCTGATCTTGAATACATATTTTTAAAAAATGGAGTTTTGGTTCCAGCCTTCCCTTCTATAGTTGCGTCAGGAAAGAATGGAGCAACACTCCATTATACCTCTAACAACCAGAAGGTAAAAAAGGGAGATCTGATACTTGTTGATGTTGGTGCTGAATATGAACTCTATTCAGCTGACATTACGAGAGTTTTTCCACCAAAAAGAAAATTTACCGAAAGGGAGAAAAAACTTTACAACCCTTTACTTGAAGTTCAAGAAAAAATAATAGATAGTATAAAACCTGGTATAAGTTTGAAAGAGTTGAACGAAAAAACAAACCAACTTATAGGAAAATTACTGATCAGTTTGAAATATATCAAGGATGTGAAGGATGTAAAAAAATATTATCCACATTCTGTTGGACATATGCTTGGGCTTGATACTCACGATATTTCTCAAACACCAAGGTATATGCCAGAACTTAAAGAGAATATGGTTTTAACTATAGAACCTGGAATTTATATACCTGAAGAAGGGATAGGGTTAAGGATAGAGGATGACATACTTGTTACAAAGAAAGGTTGTGAGAACCTATCAAGAGAAATTCCGAAAAGTGTAAAAGGTATAGAAAAAGTTGTTGGAGTCTAAAATGCATAGAATAATATTTCATTTCGGGAATTTAACTTTATACTCTTACGGATTGATGCAGTCTATAGCTTTTATAGCATCACTTTTAGTGATCCTTTACCTTTCTAAAAGATCAAAAATATCCAAGGATGTTCTGTTCGATCTTTCAGTTTACATAATAATAGGTGGGATAGTTGGAGCAAGGTTATGGTTCGTTGTTGAAAATTTTAATCTATACAAAGAGGATCTGTTTTCGATTCTAAAAATTTGGGAAGGTGGAATGGTCTTTTACGGTGGACTTTTAGGTGGAGTGATTTCAGGACTTTTTTATATAAAAAGGAATAAACTCGATCTTTTCAAAGTTGGAGATATCATAACTACAGCATTCCCACTCGGGATATTCTTTGGAAGGATAGGTTGTTTTCTGAACGGATGCTGTTATGGAAAGATATCTGAAAGGTTTGGAGTAAGATTTCCAAGAGAGAATTTTCCCCCACCATATCAGGAACAACTTGAAAAGGGTCTTATAAAACCTACAGATTGTTGTTCACTTCCAGTTATTCCAACACAACTTATAGAATCTTTCTCAATGCTTCTTCTTTTTTTCATCCTTTTTTACCTTTACAACAAAAGAAGAAAATTTGACGGTATGATATTTTACCTTTTCTTTATAATTTATGGATTTGAAAGGTTTTTTGTTGATTTTTTGAGAGAGTATTCAAAAAACGCTCTCATATTTAAAATAGTTTCACTCTCCCAGATAACTTCTATTATTATAATTCTTCTCTCTTCAATATTACTTTTCATAAGATACAGAAATTCTAACAAATAAAAAAGCCCCCAAAAAGGGGGCTTTTTATTATTTCCATTTACCTTAACTATTTAAGGTAAGTCATCTTCATCATAGACTCATATCCTGATGCCTGAAGTTTGTAGAAGTATACGCCAGCTGATACACTCTTTCCAGAATTGTCTTTACCATTCCATTTTACAGTATACCAGGAAACATCTTTAACTTCATTAACAAGTGTTTTTACGAGTTTTCCTGTTATATCGTAAACTTCAAGAGTAACTTTCCCTTTAACTGGAACAGCGTACTCTATAGTTGTTACATCTTTGAATGGGTTAGGCTGATTCTGTGTTAGAGCGAATGTTGTTGGTTTCGGTTTTCCAGAAGCAACAACTTTAATAACTGGATGCTCAGTCTTAACACCAGATTTTGAAATGTCTGAAACTTTGTAATAGTAAACAGTTCCACCATTTACCTTTGTATCTGTAAATGTGTATGTTGATGGAATGTTTTTGGCTTCCAAACTTCCGACATTTTCAAAATTCCTGCCATCAGTTGACCTCTCAATTACCCATTTGGAGTTGTTGAGTTCAGATGTTGTTGACCATTTCAAAGTGATCGAGTTGTTATCAGCAATAGCAGAAATCTCTGTCATCTCAACTCTTGTAAGAGTTGCTGTTGCGTCAACAACTATAACTGATCCTTCGAAAGCATCTCCCCAGTTGGAAGGTGTTTTTGCAGGTGATGCATCCCTACCTCTAACCCATATTTTAATTTCACCAACAGGCCATCCAACAGTTGAGGAAACTGTAGCTTGTACCTCTTCATACATTTCATCAAAAGCACCATCAACAGCAGTCATCGCGTTACCTGTTCCTGCTGGTGCTGCTTCCGGACCGTATGACCATTCTGCACTACTTATATTTGACATACCTGTTGTTGAATCACACACTATCGCTGTTATTGTAAATGATGTTGGAACACCAAGTCCTGCAGCATTTCCAACTGGTGATGGGTCAGCCTGTATAGAACCAGCATAAACTATAGGACCAAGATAATCACCATCAGTTCTTGAAATTGTGAAATTACCTGTTGAAGCCTCTCCTGTCATTGCAGGATACACATCTTTATCTTTTACTTTTACCTTAACTCTATATTTGTTTCCATTAAGTAGTGATGAGACATCCCAATTGTAAGGTGATGTTAAAGTTGTTCCCTGTGCTATAAGTATCCATGAATCACCACCATTTGGAGAGTAGTACAAGTAAGTTGTATCTATAGAAGCACCACCGTAGGCAGTTGCTGTCCATGATATTGAAATAGTGTTTGTTGTGTAAGTTGTTCCTGTTGTTGGAGAACTTATAGTAACATCTGGATGGTCGTGACCTATAAGCCATATGAGGTTGTTGTTAAGAATATTTGTTCTTGTTGTTGATGTTGGATTCGTAGTATCAATCTGTGTTATCTCAAAGGCATTGAAAATAACTCTCGTCTTGTATCCACCCCATACACCTACACCACTTGTTCCAAGGTTGTTTGTTGATTCCCATTTTGTTCCAACAACTGGACCTGTTGATGCATTCCATCTCCAAACATTTGTTGATGTTCCAGCAACGAATGCTGAAGAGACACCTGTCATTGAGTCACCATCAGCACCACTTCTGTATGGATTGTATGGAACACCTGCTGTGTATGAACCAGAGATAGGATCTCCTGTTACTCCATAAAGTGTGAAGTTTCCAGTTGCAACTATATCACCCACATATTTTCCCATCATATAGTTTATAACAAAGAGTGAATCATTTCTATCGGTTCCTACATAAGAGAAACCTTCAGATGAAGCCATGCCCCATCCAAAATCATGTCCTGTGTACGCTATCCTTCCTCCACCTGCTTCATACTTTTTCAATGACTCTTCCTGTGTTTTTGTAAGTTGTGGATAATTTTCCTGACCAGACTGTAAGAATATAGCTTTGAACTTTCTCATCAAAGAATCAACAGGTATCTGACCAAAATTGTTGAGTGATGTCTGATACCATGCATAGTTCCATCCACCCTGCTCGATAGCGTAAACCAAGAAATCTGGATGCGCGAAAAGTTCCCCTTCAAGGTTATCATCTGTAACGAGAACCAAAATATCCGCACCTGCTATATCAACGGTTGCAAACTGGTAATGTGAACCATTGTTATCATCTCTAACAACATTTCCTTTATGATCTTTCGATTCAACATCGAAATAGTATACTGTATTTGGTGTAAGGTTTGAAACAATTACCGCTTGGTCACCAGAGTGGTCGTAAACAAGGTTTGGATTTTCTGCTGTTTCATAACCAAGTGATGTTGTTGGTCCATAATAGACCTTTCCTGTTGTTGGCTCTGTTGTGTTCCATGCTATGAAACCTCTAGTTCCTTCTGCCTTTTCACACCTTACATTGTATATTGTGAATGTACTGTTATCTATCAACGCTTTTGCTGTAACAGTTGCGTTTGGAAGTGTATCATTATAAACAGCCCAGATTGTATCTGTTTTGTTAACACCAAGGTAACCATCGTCATTATTCAGTGGTGACTGATATGCCATCTGAACAGATCCTTTGAAAAGACCTGTTGTTCCTGTAAGTGTAACATATTCAGTATCACCAAGTTTTGAATAGACCTTTACATCAAAAGTAGAATTGTCAGGTAGATTCAAATCTGTAACAGATATTGTTGCCAAAGAATCTATAACAGAATAAACCGCTTTATCGAATTTAACTGAACCGTTGTTAACATTGTTAACACTATAAGAAACTACTATAGCGTAAGGTTGTGGGGAAACAGGGCAATCTGTTGCAACTACCCTAACTTTCCATATACCTGTTGCTGGAGTTAAATTCCTGTACTGTTCTATGGTGTTCAAATGGTCTGTCCCTGAAACCAAACTCCCTGATGGATCGTAGACCTGAAGGTCAAGATCGTTAACAAGTGTTGTATCTGTAACAGTGTTATCACCAAAGAATGGTGCTGGATAATCTGTCCAAACGAGTGTAACTCTAAGTTCATTTCCACCATCTGTAACATTGAACTGGTATTCAACATATTCTCCAGTTAAAAGTCCATCCTGATTGTCATCGAAAACAATTGCTTTTGGAGATGTTGAACCAGAATGTGAGAAGAACAAACAGTTATTCAATTGTAGCCTTCCAAAACCGTAGTTGTTGTTTGGTATAGTTTGACCACAATCGTTTGCTGAGTTAACAGCAAGTGCTCTTATAAGTGCGGATGATGGGTTTGTTATAGCATTTGATGTGATTTGTGATCCTGTAGGATAGAAACCTTGAGCAAGGTAATCCCTTATAAGTGCTATTGCTCCTGCTGAGAATGGTGTTGCCATTGATGTTCCCTGCATTGAAACATAGTTTGAAGTACCACCACTTGTTGAACCATCTGCTGACATAACAGTTTCACCAGGTGTTAAAAGTGTAACACCATACCTTCCATCAGCTGTTGGTCCTCTTGAAGAGAATGATGAAACTGATGCTGGGGATGCTTCAGAACATGAACCTGCTGCATAGACATTTTTAGCACATGCTGTTCCAGATATTGTCCCTGCACCTGAACCATCATTACCTGCTGCAAAATGAACGTTGAAATCTTTATGATCCCACATATAAGCATCTGTTAACTGGCAACCTTCATCATAAGCACCAGCAAGTTCTGGATATGAACTTACTGAAGGTCCATAGGAGTTTGAAGTAATCCTTGCACCATGAACATACATTGTATCAAACATTGAATAACAATCTATTGGAACCCATAAGAAAGCATCAACATTATTTCCACAATCCATAAATAAAATTTTTGCTTCCTTCGCTATACCATCATAATTTGATGTTGCATAATTTTCATCAGAACCTGCTGCGGTACAAGATGTGTGTGTTCCATGGTAAGAGTTATTATTTTCGTCACCAAAATTTAAAGTATCTAAAAATGATGGATGTGACGGTAAATATGCTATAACTTTCCTGTGAGTTGGATAGTATCCCCAAGTTGTCAATGGAACTGCTGAATCATAAAACTGGTAGTGTCCAACAGTAATACCTGAGTCAGTAACATTTATTATCTGACCAGCACCACGAACACCTTCATTCCAAATAACTGTATCACCAACAGTTGTTGTTCCATTCATAATAATTGCTCTTCCATCATCATTTCTTGGATACTTTTTAGCATACTGCATAATAAGGTAAACATCTTTAATTTTAGCTATTTCTGCTATTTTACTTTCTGGAATTTCAACCAAAAATGTTGCTAATGCTGTTGTTGGCTCTGATTTGTCAAGTACCTTTGCACCCATTTTGTTTAAACTTTCCAAAACATCATAGTAGGAACCATTTCTAAAAAGCCTTACAACCATCTCCCTTTTTGAATCAGATTTTGAATTTAAAAATTTTGGAGATGCTTTGTATGCTGGATGCCATAGAGAGACGAATTTTATGTAAGGAAGTTGAGAGATTTTCTCAACATCACCATCTCTCATCTTAACTATGTAACCATAGTTGTGAACAGGCCATTCGAATTTTACATCGTAGTTTGAAAGTTCACTTTTGTACTTTTCAAGTACTGGACCTGAGAATTTCAAAATGTAGTAATTTGTTCCATCCTTTGTCAACTTTGCCTTTAAATCTGATGGAATGTTAGGTTCTCCATTCCTAACATCAAAATCATGGTAAGGAAGATGAACCCAATTTGGGTCCTTCATCGCTTTTACCATCTCTTTTCCCTTTGTGACGGATTTAAAACCATCAGCCAGAGGGTTTGTTAAAGTTCCATTATCCATAGTTGGTAAAGTGGTTGTAACAACATCCTTTGTTACGGATTTAGCACCAACAAAAAGAAGGATAAAGGAAACAAGAAGCAAAACTGTAAGAATTCGCTTCATCTTACCTCCTTTTATTTGTTCAAGATTTTTTACTTTTCCAGACATGGTTTATACTATAGCAAAAAATATACCATTTTATTTTATAAATTTTTTTATATTATATATTACCTACTTTAGTTGTTCAAGCAATGGGGAAAAAAGTGAAATTTTTGCATTTTTAACATAAAGGGTGCAGTTATCTGCACCCTTTTATGTTTTACTTTATAATTGTGAAATCTTTAGATAAAATTTCTCTTTTGTTGGAGTAAACTTTTAATATGTATTTACCTGAAGAGAATCCTGAAAGGTCAACCAAAGATTCATCACCTGTAAGTTTTTTAGAAAAGATATTTCTTCCGGATAGGTCAAATATTTTCAAATTATCTTTTTCTTTTCCAGAGATTGAGAGTTTTGTGCTTGAAAGAAATCTTATTGATATACCTTTTGAAACCTTCGTGATTTCATCAATTCCTGAAACCTTTTCTATCCATATTGAATCAACATTGGGGGAGAGTTCCATCCTTGATGTTGTAAAATCTATCCTATACTGGATGTAATGGTGACCTGCATTGTTCACAACGGAAGAGATGTTTGTGAGATTTTTAGAATAATCGTTGTAGGATGTAACTGAAGGACATGTTGACCAATCTGGTGCACCTGTCATTGTTGAATCATTCCATGAACGAACTTTCAAGGTGAAGGTTGTGAAGGCTGGTTTGTTGAAAGTTACAAAGATGTTGTAAAGATCAAAATAATCTGAAACGAGAACAGAATCGTACTTATCCACATTTATAACTGAAGATATAAGATAACCGTTTTTATAGTAACTATCATAGTAAACCTTTCCACCTGAAGTTGAACTTATTGTTCCAACACCGTATGTGTGTTCACCAAGTTTTGTAAAACCAACAGCACCTATATCTGTTAAAGTGTTATCACAAACTGTGAAAGTTAAACCACCATCAACAGATTTGTATAAACCACCTGGATATGTTGCTGTTACATAGATTGTTGAACCGTTATCAAGGGAGTATATACCTGTTATATCGGATGTGTCAGGGATGATACCGGAAGTATCAAGTGTAATCCATGTAGCCCCTAAATCATCTGACCTGTAGAGCCCTCCACCAAAAGCACCGTAACTTCCAGCATAAATTGAATTACCTATCTTTTCAAGAGACATTATAGCGAAAGGTTCCCCATTGTTTGTAAAGTATGTATCAACAACCCCAACAGTTGTCCAACTTGCACCATTATCGAATGAGAAAAGAACCGGTTCACCATAAAGTATATTGTCACAACTTAAAAGAAGGGTATCTTGATTGTATCTTAAAATTTTTGTAACAAGAAGGTATCCTATAGTATCAACTCTTTGGTATGTTTGGAATCTATCATAAGTCCAGAAAATTTGCCCGTCGAAATCTGCAGAGTTCGGGTCAGGATCACCTACTGCCAAAAGGAAAGTATCCCCTCCAAGATGGAAAATATCGTAAATTCTTGCCGCATCGGGAACAGGTTGTGTTAAAGTTGTATCCCAACTCTTCATATCACCACTTTTATAAATAAAACCAAAATTTATAGCTCCCCAATAACCTGCTGCAAAAATTGTATCCTGAACCTTCTCTATCGTTAACAACTCACAGTTTGATTGGTTAACTGGTAGAGTATCAAATGATGTCCATGTTTGTCCCATAGATGTTGAGTATGAAAGGTTAGCCTTTAAACCACCAACAGCATAAATAGTATCGTTAATGTTTAGAAGATCGTTAACTGTTCCAACAACTCCAGCGGCTGATGGTGGATATGTTGATACAACTGAAAAATTTGTATCCTCAATAAATCCCAATGTAAGTGGTGATGTTAAAAAATGTATCCTTTCAGAAGTTAAAAATTTAGTCTCATCGTTGAAAATATCCTGTCCCTCTCCACCAGCCCAGGATGTCTGTTTGAAAGGATACTTCACATTTGGACCCGTGTAGGAAAAAAGAAGTATGGATAGAAGAAAAACCATCGATAGAATAAGAACCTTTTTAAACATAAAACCTCCAATTAAAATTTGATTAACTTTTTGAATTTTTTACCATCCAGAATTTCAAAATATATTCCCCTTTTGATTTTACTTTTCAAAACCTCCCTTCCACTTAGATCGAAAACTTTTCCTCCATTTGAAGGTGAAATATTTTTAAAGAACTCAACATCAACCATTATCTCTTCTTTTTCTCCCAACTCATTCAAAATTTTTAAAATATATTTATTTTTACCTATTTTTGGTTTTCTGTCAATAGCAAAATTTTTGAAAACCTCAATGTGGTTTGAAGTTGTAATGTTGATACACTCAACTATACTGTATTTTGAATCTTTAAGAAAAATCTTAACATAACTTTTATCTTTTTCTATCCTTAAAAATATCTCATCCTTTCTCACAGATTGACTCTTCAAACTCCTGAAAACGTTCAAAAATCCATAACCTGTTATCTGGTCAAAGTATCCTGTTGAAACGATATCAGCTCCTTTTTTTATAAGTTCGTAAAGTTGTTTGACACTCAGATTGGAGTCAGCTTGCAAAAGTTGAACAAGTGCAACCCCTGTGAATATAGAGGAATAACTGGTTCCAAGAAAGAAACCAAAAGAATCTTTGTAACTTATTCCATCGCTACCAACCCTGTAAGATAGAATGTATTTACCAGGAGAATATATGTCAGGTTTTAAAATATCATCATCTTTTGAGTTGAAAGATGAAATGGTAAAAAGCGTATCATCGGTAACGAAAAGGTAAGTGTTCCTTCTTGAAATGTAGGAACCTGAGGATATAACATTTTCAACCGATGCAGGGGAACAGAGATTTTTTTTTCTCTCACCATCGTAAAAATTCTCATATGATGGTTTTACGAAAGTTCCACCTCTTGCAATAAAAAATTCTACTGGATTTTCTTTATCGGTTGTAAAGATCTGTATTCCAAGATAATTTTTTTTCTGATGTTCAAAAATAAGATGTGAACAATTCTTATCTTTATTGTATCCAAAGCCTAAAAAGAAATCCGGTTCTGAAAAATAGAAAACTGGATTCTCTTTCAAATCTATCCATTCTGAAAGGAAAAGATCCCCATCGGAAAGAACAAAAAACCTTAAAGATAGGAAATCGTTGCACAAAATATCAAGGTCAAAACTTTTCGAACTATCAGTTAAGAAAAGAACCGAACTGTTTGAAAAGAGATCCTCACCTTTTATCTGAAAGTTGTCATAAACTTTAGAATACAATTTCATGTTACCAAGATTCCCTGCAGGCACAGAGATTCCCCTTTTCAAAGATGTTAAAGGGAAAAGTTCTTTTATCGCTTCTTCAAAAAGGTCTTCACCAGAATGGGAGCCCCAAAAATAGTTTAAAGGCATAAAAAGAACGAAAGGTTTTTGGAAATACTCACACCTATCTACAATATATTTTATGCCATCAAGAAGATTTTTTGTGTTAAGGAAAGTGTTTACAGCAACTATTTTTGATCTTTTTATCAGCCCTTCAAAAAAGTATGATTCTGATGATAGTATAGAAAGAAGTGATGTCCCATGACCTTTTACATCCTCGATGTCGTAGTTTAATGCCTTAAAAGAGTCTATCTCCTCACCGTATCCAAAATTTTGTGGTGGGAAGGATGAAAAACTTTTCTGGTTCCATATGAGTTTGAATTTCGAAATGTTATCCTTTTTGAAAATCGGAATGGAAGGAGAAAATCCATCATCTATAAATCCTATGTTCACTCCTTCTCCATCATATCCCATACCAACCATTTGGGATATCCTTGTTAAATAGGCTGCACTATCTGAAGATTGGAATACAGGTTTTGAAATTTCACAGAATATTAAAAAGTTGGAGTCTGAGATCTCTTTCAAAGTTGAAAAATCTATATAACCTGTAACTATAGAATCGGTTATTTTAACATTTTGGTTAATAAAATTTTTTAACCTTTCAACATCCCCTTTCAAAATAACTGGTAAAATCTCCTTACTCTTTCTTTTAAGATAAAAATCGTATGATAAAATTGTGTCTTTTTCCAAAGGTTCTACACTAAATTTTAAAAAACTTTTTTTAAAAGAAAAAGTTTCTCCCAAATCCTCTGAAAAGTATGAAAGTATCGTTGGATCGATTTTGTTTAAGTTTATTCCCCATATTTTCCAAAAGATTATAAAAGTTAAAAGTATGAGAATTTTTCTCATATTTTTATTGTATATCTAATAAAAGCATCTTGTCAAGTATAATTTACAAATAAACTATTGACATTTAAAAATTTTTTCGTAATATTTTTATTTCAAGCCAGGATAGCTCAGACGGTAGAGCAACGGACTGAAAATCCGTGTGTCCGCAGTTCGATTCTGCGTCCTGGCACTTGCCGGGGTGGCGAAACTGGCAGACGCGCACGTTTGAGGGGCGTGTGGGCTTCCCGTAGGGGTTCAAGTCCCCTCCCCGGCACCAATTCAAAATGTTGTCGGTGGTAACTCATCTTTCAAAGATTTCTTCCTCTCATTTTTTATAGCAATCCAAATAGAATGAGAAATGTTTCCCGTAAGTATAAAAAATCCGGTCAAAAAGAAAAAGAGTGCTCCCCAATTTACTCCCCTATACTTTTCAAAAAGCATATAAAAAACGGAGACTAAAAGAAGTAATATAAGATAAAGTTTGCCTGCATTTGAAACATCCTTCCATCTCTTACCGTTACTTACAATAAATGAGATAAAAAGTGTTAAAAATACAATGAGAAATCCACCCAAAATCCTTGCACTTATTGGATAACCTTCATAAGGTTTTTTAAATTCACTGAATATTGAGAAGAGTAACAAAATTATAAGAATTGTTGGAACAAGATATTTTAAAGATATTTCAAAAAACTTATCAACATTTACCTCCGAAACCGAATTGATAAAACTCCTTAACCTATCACTTCCAAAAAACCATGCAACTATAACCGTTTCAAAAAAACCAACTATTAGAAGTCCATAAGTTAAAATCCAGTGATCAACTATATCAAGCCATAGAATACCACTACCGAAACAGTAAAGTAAACCAAAAATTAGATCTATCCCAACGATTATAAAAACAGATTTTTTTCTTGAAAAGTTGAACTTATCCTTTAAACCTGTTACAACAGCCTCAATCAAAGATACAAGTGAAGTTAAACCTAAAAAGAGAAGCATGGAAAAGAATAGTATACCAAAGATATTTGGAAAACCAGGTATCTTTGAAATAGCCTCAGGATATGTAACGAAGGCAAGACCTGGCCCACCCAACCTTAAAGAATCTATAGGGACATTGCTTGTAAATGCAAGAAAACCAACGGTGGAAAAAACAGTTGTCCCTGCTATAAACTCAACGAGAGAGTTTGTAAAACCTGTTATCCTTGCGTTGTTTGCTATATCTGTTTTTTCATCCCTGTAACTCGCATACGCTATAAGTATTCCAAAACCTAAAGAGAGTGTATAAAAAATCTGAGAAAAAGCTTCAACCCATACTTTGAAGGAGAGGAGTTTGTTAAAATCAGGTGTAAAGAATTTTTCAACCCCCTGTAAAGAACCTTTTAAAGTTATTCCCCTTAAAAGTAAAACAAGTAATATAAAAAAGGATAGAGGAAGCAAAAAGGTGTTGAATCTACCAAGTGATTTTATCCCTTTAATTATAACAAACCCGGTAATAAACCAAACTATTAGAAGACCGATAAAAATATTCAAATTGAAAAATGAGAAATCGAAAGGTGTTGAAGAAACTTTCAAGAAATCGTTGAAGAAAAAATTCACACTTCCAGATATCGTCCAGGAAAGATTTAAAGAGAAGAAAAGATAGTTGAAAGCCCATGATAGAACTACAGCATAATAGGAACAGATAACTGTTCCAACGAAAATAGAAAACCACCCAAGCCATTCCCACCTTTTTGAAATGGTAGAGAATGTTTTTGCAGCAGACCCTTGAAACTTCTGTCCAATTGCGGTTTCCATCATAAGAAGTGGGATACCTGCAACAAAGAGAGCGATAAAGTATGGGATCAAAAAAGCTCCACCTCCATTTCTGTATGCAACGAAAGGGAACCTCCACACATTTCCAAGACCAATGGCTGAACCTATAGTTGAAAGAATAAAAGCAACTCTCGAACTCCACCTTTCCCTGTTCATCAAACCTCCTATTTTTCTATAACTCCAGAAAGGACAACTCTATCCTCTTTATAGAAAACTCCAATCTGTCCAGGGGTGAGACCGTAAATGTAATCTTTTGTGATAACCTTTATTTTACTTTTAAAATCTTCTATTTCACATTCAACCTCTTCGTTTCTGTACCTTATTTTAACCTTTAAACCTTCCCTTTCTTCTGAAAATATTTCAAGAGGAGTTAAGTAAAACTCTTTTAATTTTAAATCATCCCTTTTTGAAACAACAATTCTGTTTTTTAAAGGTATTATACTTTTAACAAAATATTTCTCCTCAAGACCTCCTATCTTGACATTCTGACCTATAGTGTACTTGAAATAACCTGAATGTTTTTTTAAAACATTTCCGTTTTCATCAACCATATCTCCCTCTTCATCCAAAAACCCATTCTCATTTAAAAAGTTAATATAGTTATCCCTTATAAAACATATATCCTGACTTTCATTTAAAGTTAACTCTAAACCTTTACTTGAAACGAATTTTTTTATTTCATCCTTTGTAAGAAAAGATGTATTAGAATTTTCAAAATATTTTAAATCATCCTTCTTTACAGTTGAAACATAGTAGGATTGGTCCTTTTTCCCATCCTTACCTTTGTAAAGAAATCCATCAAAAACTCTTATATAATGACCTGTGCTAAACTTTTCAAAACCCAACTCTTTCATCTTTGAAACCAAAAGTGGAAATTTTACCAACCTGTTACATAAAGCACATGGGTTTGGAGTTTTTCCATCCCTGTAAGTTTTTATAAAGTAATCTATTATTTTTTCTTTGAAAAAATCTCTTCTATCTTCAACTATCAATTTAAACCCTAATCTTTCGTAAAGTTGAACAACCCTTTCCTTCTCTTTAAGATTTTTTTCAGAGAGTATCAAAAAGTATGGGAAAACTTCGAAACTCAAATTTTTGAAATAAAGTACTGAAGATAGTGAATCAACACCACCTGAAACCCCAACAACAATTTTTTTCATATCATTCAAATTTTACATAAATATAATCCACTTTCAATAGTTGGTTGTAAAAAGGTGAAAAGATGATCTTATAATTTTTACCTTCAATGTTGGTTTCAAGTGTTATATTTTCAAGATCGAAATTAACTCTGTTAACGATATTTTTAACTTTCAATTCTTTTTCTTCTTGAAAAATTTCATAGATGTTCCGCTCTACGAAATTCTCTTCAAAAGTTTTATTTCTCGCCACTATATTTCCATTTTTATCTATAACACATAAAGGTCTCTCATCATCATACCACTTAGAGAAAAGTTCAGCAAAAATATCCTCGGAAAGTTTCCAATCTTTCATACTGTTGTACTCGAAACCAAAAATAAGGATAAAAACATTATTCCTATGATTGAAGGATGATATGTTGAAAAGCATATTAACAATATTTTTCCCCATCTTTATTGGGATGAAGACCATCTTTGAAACTTCATTTTCCACTACAAAATTTATAGAATCTTTAACAGAGTTTACCTTTTCCTCAACAACTATATCGAAGAAATTTTTTTTATAACTTATTCTGTTGTTTGAAAAGAAAATTTCACCATCCTTTTTAATAGTGAAAAGAAAAATATCTTTAGTTTTTATTATTCCTGAAACTATCTTTTCATAAAAATCCTTTTCAGATTCAGTTAACTTTTTCTCCTCAAATATCTCTCTAAAAATTTCTATATCCTCACTTACCCTCTCTTGAAGATACTTTACAAGGAAAACCGCAACTATCACGATCATTATAAAAATAACTATTATAAAGGTTGTCTGCCATCTAAAAATAGAGTTGAAAATACTTTTAACTTCACTCTCAGGTGAATAGCAGTATATATACCATTTTTGACCATATATCTCTATAAAGGATTTTAAAAGTAAAAACTTTTCATTCTTATTAAAGGAACCGAAAGAGTTCAAAGATGATATCCTAAGAGATGAAAAGTTCTCAGATGAATCAACAAGAGAAGTATCTTCAACAAAGAAAAACCTGTTTACACCCGAAATTTCATCAAACTCTTTGAAGTAATCTGGTGAATAAACTATCTTCCCATCATCGTTAAAAACTATCAAGAAAGAGTTTTTCGTAGGTTTTACAGATGAGAGAAACTCCTCATAAATCCTTAAAAATGGGAGAAGGTATGTGAACCCCCCATCAAAATTTTCATCCCTAAAAACAGGACTTGCCACAGCGATGGCTCTATATCCCTGAACCGCTAAAAAAGGTTTTGAAATAACGATTGTTTTATTCTTAAACAACTTTTTGTTATGTTCCTGATATAGAACATTTTTACCTATAGCATCTCTGTTGAAAGGAGCGGTGTAAACTATTTTCCCACTTTTATCTATCCTTGTTACATTTGAATATCTTGAACTGTTGACCTTTTGAATCGAATCTATCAAAAATTTACCCTTTTCATTTAAAAGAATTATATCTCTATTTTTACTGTAAACTGAAAGTTCTTCTATCATTTTTTCCAAATAGTTGTTTATACCATTTTTTGCTATCTTAACAAGATTTTTTGTGTATGAAATATGGTTCTGGTAAACCAACTTAACAAGTAAAATATTTGTTATAAGGTAAACAAAAGAAAGTAATATCAAAGATAAGATTACAAAAATAAGAAAGGATTTAAATAGATTTTTTATATTCCCATTCGCCATTAGTTATTATTTTAGATTACAAAGATGTAAAAGTCAATATTTTTTAGAATGTGAGTAAAGAGGTGTCACCCTTTTTATAGAATGACATTTTATAACCGTTTTCACCAAGTATCTCTCTTTTTATATTATCACTTGAAAGAGTCAAAATAGCATCCCTTAAACTTTTATAATCCCTCTCCTTAACAAGAATAGAGTTGAAACCATCTATAAGTATATCCTTCGAACCACCTGAACCTGTAGCGATAACAGGTAATTTGAAAGCACCTGCTTCAAGGTAAACTATTCCAAAACCTTCAAAATCTCCCCTGTAATAGAAGACTGGTAAAACGAATATATCAGATTCTCTGTAAAGTTTATAAACTTCTCTATTTTTCAAGCCACTCTTAATAAAAACCCTTTCTTCCAGTTTATATTTTTTTATCAGATTTTCCAAATTTTTCCTATAACTTCCACTACCGACGATATAATATAAGAAATCTAAATCATCCTTTAAAGAATTTAAAGATTTTAAAACATACTGTTGACCTTTCCTTGGAGTCAGTTGAGCAACAGAAATCAAAACAATCTTTTCCTTTTTTTTATGCTCTCTTCCCTCAAACCTTTCACCATCATACCTTGGTGAAATCATGTAAACATCCTTTTTTGTTATTCTTTTTAAAATCTTTTCTGTGTACGAACTTATGGTGATTATTCTATCAACCCTGTTTAGAAGAAACTTTTTTATAAGACATACTAATCTTGCCTTTCTTTTTATGTAAGGATCAACAATGTTAACTTCACTTCCATAAGTAAAACAAACTATCTTTGTTTTTGGATAGAAAAGTTTATATAGGAAGGAAAATATGGTTGTTGGAATAACAGATTCGGTGTAGATATAATCTATTCTTCCCCTATTTTTTATATAAAACTTCAAAATTTTTAAATAGAAATCAAGCCTGTGGAATTTACCCTCAAGGGGAAGATTTTTTGATCTTATTATCTCCTTAAAAATTGTGAGATCCTCTTCAGGTTCAGTAAAGGATGGAGTTTGTGTAATAACAACAAGTTCGCTTCTAAATTCATACTCTTTAAAAATAGTGTAAAGGTAATGGGATATACCTCCCCTGTATGGCGGAAAAGATGTAGTAATCAAAAGTTTTATCATCTTATACTGATACTCCCATCATCTTCTATTTTTAACATCTTATTTTTAAAATCATTTTCGGTTAAACTTTTTATCAATTTAACAACCTCGTAATCTTTGTCAAAAAATACACCTTTATACCTAACCTGCTTAAAAGGGTATATTCTCCCTGAAAGGAAGTTACCGGAAGGATCGATTTCAACATAAAGAATTGGAGCAAGTCCATTAACGCCAGATATATTTATACCTGAGAAAGTCATAAAATTACCTAAAGAATAAGCAATAAGTTTTCCTTTATATAATTCCAATCCCCTTACAACATGTGGCCCATGCCCTATTACAAGATCCGCTCCAGCATCTATTACTGTATGTGCGAATCTGTAAATGTTGCCTCTATACTCACCAAACATGTACTCATCCTGATCCTTTACATGCATAGCATCCTTTCCTTCCTTACCTCCATGGAAAGTTACTATAACAACATCGTATACTTTTGAAATGGAATCTATTAGATCATAACTTCTTTTAAGATCTGTAAGGTCGTTCATCAGAGTATAGTTTGAAAAACCAACAACACACACATTTTTCCCATCTATGTTGAAAACTCCATAATCGTTTGTAAATCCTGTGTACTGAATGGAATTTTCAAGAAGAACTTTTTTTGTTCTATAAACTGCAATATCTCCAAAATCTCTTATATGGTTGTTAGCGATATTTAAAATGTTAAAACCAGCATTCTTTAAAGATTTAACATATTTTTCAGGCGTTCTGAAAGCATAACTTTTTCCTTCAACAACATTTTTTCTCAAACTACCTGAATCTGATAGAGCTGATTCAAGGTTACCTATCCTTATATATCCTTTTTTGATTATAGATTCAGCCTCTTGAAAAAGGTAGAAACCATCACCTTCTGGAACAGATAGGTAAGGATAAACTGTTCCAACCATTATATCACCAACTGCAGTTATCTTAATACTCTCTCCTTTCAATAGAAACAAAAAATTAAAGATAAGGAAGAAGAACTTAAATTTTTTCAAACCTAACTCCTTTTTCATCTATCAAAGCGTAAGTCTTTTCTTTAGAGAGAAAGTATGAAAGTGAACCTGGATTTACAACAGTTTTACCATTTTCAAATTTTAAATCTTTTTTGTGGGTATGTCCATAAAAAATGTATTTTGGATGTTCCTTTTGAAGATAATCTTTCAAAAAGAATGGCTCATGCATAAGTATAATGTATCCAAAATTTTCTATAAAAATTTCAAAAGGTGAAGTTGAAAAAGATATATCAAGAGCCCTTAAAATTTTTGAAGTTCTAAGATCAAGTGTATCGTTATTACCCTTCACAAGATAGAATTCGTAAGATATATCTCTTAAAATGGAAAGGTTTTGAAAATCAACAACATCCCCAAGATGTATCGATGCTTTAAACTTTTTCCCTTTATACCTATCACTTAAAATTCTAAAAGAGTTTAGATCGTTGTGAGTATCAGAAATCAGAAGAATGGTTTTATTTTCCATACAATAAGTATTATTCCAAGAATAAATGTGTATATTGAGAAAAGATAAAATTTTTTACTTTTCAAAATTTTATAAAGTAAAACCAAAGCTAAATATCCAGTTAAAAATGAAACTAAAACACCATAAAGGATTGTAAAATCGAAATGGAGTTTTACATCAAAAAGTTCTTTAAGAAATGAACCCAAAATTATAGGCATAGCCATAAAGAAAGAAAAATCTGATGCTTTCTTAGGTTCAATACCAAGGTGGAGTGCAGTTGTAATCGTTGTTCCAGATCTCGATATACCTGGTAAAAGTGAAAGAACTTGAAAAATACCGATAACCAACGAATCAAAAATGTTAAGATCTTTCCCCTTATTTTTTGAAAACTTTGTTGAAAAAAGAATTACAGAAAGAAGAATATAAAATATACCTATAAGAAGAGTATCTGTAAAAATTTTGCTTACAATATCATCCAAAAAAAAACCTGCAAATCCTGCAGGTATTATTCCAACCAAAACGAGTAAAATGAAATTTAGATTCTTTTTATCTTTTCTTTTCTCTTTTATTTCAGAAAAAGTTTCATTAAGTAAACTAAAAATCTCCTTTCTAAAAAATATTAAAAGGGAGAAGAATGTTCCAAGGTGTAAGGATGTTTCAAAAAAAAGGTTTTCAGTTTTAATCCCAAAAAGGTTTTTCAATAATGCTATATGACCTGATGAGGAAACAGGCAAAAATTCCGTTATACCCTGAACAAAACCTATAAAGGAATAATAAAGAATGTTTTTCATTTTCCTCCAAAGAATAAAGCTAAAAGCCCAACGAACATATCGTATTTGATTAGAGTGTTAACTACCCTTTTAGTTTTTATATCGTCGTAAATATAAAATATCAAAAGAAGAACCATAAGAACTATATCCACTCCGAAAAAGGAGATCAACATATATTTCACATTGTATATTCCCAAAAGGTATGGAATGAATGTTAGAATGATCAGGATGAAAAAAACAAATATTGCACAGAAAAGGGAGTTCTCTTCTCCCAAAACTATTGGGAGTGTTCTTCTTCCAATAAATTTATCACCATCTACATCCTCTATATCTTTTAAAATTTCCCTTCCAAGAGTCAAAAGGAAAGCAAAGATAGCAGGGAATATACCTTTTGAAATATCCCCTGCTATCTCTGAACCGAAAATGAAGAGAAGTCCGGAAAGTAAAGATATTATAAAATTTCCAAGAAAGGGTATCCTTTTGAGTTTGTAGGAATAGAAAAAAAGTGTTACAGTTGAGAATATCACTATCAAAAACAATTTGAAGGAAAGATAAAAGGATATAAAGATTGAAAGAAGAGAGAATAAAAGGTAAATGAAAATTACAAATTTCATATTGAATCTCGAATTTATAAGAGGTCTTTCTGGTTTGTTTATCCTATCTGTCTCAAGATCAAAAATATCGTTAATGATGTTTCCTCCAGCCATAACGAAGAAAACGGCAAGAATACCTAAGTATAAGTGTGGATTATTGAATTCAAATCTTACAAGAAGGTATGAGATAAGAACCCCAAAACCACCTATTATACAGTTGTTCACCCTTAAAAGTTTTATGAAATCAAATATTCTATTCTTTTTTCCCATCTTCTTTAAAAAGTTCTTTCAAACTACCTAAGGATGATAGAATCCCTGTTGCCTCGTAAGGTATGAAAATTTTTGAACCGTTACCGTTGGAGATTTTTTCAAGTGCTTCAAGATACTTTAAAGTTATAACATCGTTTGTTGCTTTTCCATCATGAATAGCCTGAAATACAGATTTTATTGCTTGCGCCTGTCCCAGAGCAACAAGTATCTGTGCCTGCTGTTCACCTTCAGCGACTTTTATCTTACTCTCCCTTTCACCTTCAGCGATAAGGATTTTAGACTGCTTTTCACCTTCAGCAAGAAGTATCGTGGCTCTCTTTTCCCTTTCAGCTTTCATCTGTTTCGTCATCGCTTCCTGGATCTCTGCGGGAGGATTTATATTTTTAAGTTCAACTCTATTTACCTTAACTCCCCATTTGTTTGTAGCATCATCAAGAATAACCTGAAGTTCACTGTTTATCTTTGCTCTTGATACCAATGTCTCATCAAGGGTTAGATCTCCGATAACGTTTCTTATTGTCGTTATCGTCAACTTTTCAATAGCATAAACGATGTTGGTTATCTCATACATAGCCTTATAAGGTTCCGTTATCTGATAATAGATAACCGTGTCTATCTGCATCGTTACGTTATCTTTTGTAATAACAGGTTGTGGAGGGAAATCTAAAACCTGCTCTCTCAGGTCTATTCTCATAAGAGATTTTGAACCAAAGGCTATAGGACGAATAGTATCTATAATAGGTATTATCAGATGTATTCCACTGTTCAGAGATGTTCTATATTTACCAAACCTTTCAATAATAACAACCTCTGCCTGCCTTACGATTATAATGCCTCTCGATAAAAAAATTACTACAGCGATGATAATAAAGATTAATAAAAGTATCATACTCTCTCCTTTTTTAATTTAAAAACAACCTTTCCCTCTTTGTAAGTTTCAACAATTTTCACATCAAGATCATCTATCCTTTTATCCGTAACTATAAAATCAGCGTTAAATCCTTCTGACAACTTGCCAAACCTTTTTTCTTCACCAACAATTTTTGCGCTTCCCTCAGTGTAACACTTAAAACCATCCTTAAAAGAGATCCTCTGCTCTTTAAACTCAGCGATCCTTAAGGAGTTTAAACCATAAAGTGGTGAAGGGGGCATACAATCCGAACCAAAAGCTAAAGGTATACCTTTCTTTAAAATGTATCCAAAAACATTGTTGAATTCAAAATACTTTTTGTTCAGCCTCTTTTCATACATCTGGCCTTTCAAAGCCCAGTTTCCTATAAAATTGGGTTGCATAGAAAGGAATATCCCTTTCTCTTTAACTCTATCTATTTGCTCTTTTGAGGATATTTCAAAATGTTCTATTCTATGACCTTCTGGATCCAAAAGGTTTTCAAGGACGAAATCGGTTGCCCTATCTCCGATGGAGTGTATAGCGAGTTGATAACCTTTTTCTTTAGATTTTAAAACTATTTTTTTGAAATCACTTTTACTTATAAATATCTTTCCTTTCAACCCATTTTTGTAATTAGTGTATAATGCTGCGGTATAAGCACCGATTGAACCATCAGTAAAAACCTTTAGACCTTTCAACTTTATCTTTTTTCTGTCAGTCCAACCCTCAAGTTCTTTTTCGTTCTCCCATGGATAATAAAAAAATATATCCAAAATTGGATCAATACCTTTATATATCTCTAAAGAATCGAAGGTAGCCATATCAGAGATTGAAGTTATACCGAGTGATAAAAATTTTCTTTGTGCAACTCTGAACGCTTTTATAAGTTCATCTTTTGAAGGTTTGAAAATTTTATTCAATTTAAGAACAACACCCTCTTTTAAAATTCCATCACCTTTTAAATCTTCTATATAATTTGATTTTTTCAAAAATTTTAAAGCCTCACTGTTGAAAACAGCAATATGACCGCAAACCCTTCTTACGATAACAGGGATATTTTTAAAATGTACATCTAAAATTTTTCTATCAAGATTTTCTTCCTTTTCAAATTTGGTTTCGTCATACCCTTCAGCAATAACAAAATCGCTATCACCGTTTACTTTCAAATAGTTCTCTATCCTTTCAACTATTTCATCAACAGAAATAACACCATTAAGATCGCATCTTAAAAGGTTGAGCCCATACCATACAAGATGTGTATGTGAATCGAAAAAGGATGGATATATGTATTTATCTTTGAGGTCAACGAACTTATCATAGTCTCCAATCCTTTCCTTTTGAATCGAAACTATTTTCCCATTCTCAACAAGTAGAAAATTTTTATAACCTTTTCCATCAAAAACTTTTGATTCGAATAAAATCTTCATGATTCTATATCCAGAAATGGTCTTAACATATCCGCTCTATTTTTATGAGCGAGTTTTTCAAGTGCTTTTGCCTCTATCTGTCTAACCCTTTCCCTTGTAACATCAAGAATCTCCCCGACCTCTTCAAGTGTCCTTTCATAACCATCCTGTAAACCGAATCTCAACCTGAGAACAGTTTGTTGTCTTGGAGAAAGGTCCGAAATAACAAGGTCAAGTTTTTCTCTCAACATCGAAAGCATCGCATGATGTTGAGGAGATTTTTGATCAACATCCTCTATAACATCGCTGAACTTTGATTCATCGCTATCTCCTATAGGTTTGTCCAATGAGATCGTCTCCTGTGCTATCTTGTAAACACTCTTTATCTTATCGAGTGGCATATCCAATTTTTCAGCGATCTCCTCTTCCGATGGTTCCCTTCCAAGTTCCTGCATCAAACTCCTCGTTACCTTAACAACCTTGTGCATAACTTCAATCATATGAACCGGGACTCTTATGGTTCTTGCCTGATCAGCTATCGCTCTTGTTATAGATTGTCTTATCCACCAGGTTGCGTATGTACTGAATTTATAACCTTTCTGATAATCGAACTTCTCAACAGCCTTCATCAGTCCAACGTTACCCTCCTGAATAAGATCCATGAATTCAAGTCCCCTGTTGGTATACCTTTTCGCTATTGAGATCACAAGCCTGACATTAGATTCCATCATTCTCTCTTTCGCTCTGTTAAGTTTTTTTTGATAACTTTCAAGATCTTTAACTATTTTGCAAAATTCATCACAATTACATTTCAGATTCTGTTCGTATTCTTTTATTCTTCTTTGGATTCTTTCTATCTCAACTGAAGCGTTTTTAAAATCGTTTCTTTTGATATTTTTTCTTTTGTATTTTAAGGGAACAGTTCCATGTCCTTTTGAATTCTTTAAAATATCATCTTTTGGGGAATCAAACCTTTTTTCTATCATCCTCAATTTCTCTTTTTCAAAATCTATCTGTTTCGATATTTCTCTATACTCCTGTATATACTGGTTTAAAAATAAAGGATTGAGTTGAAGTTCCTCGATACAATCGATCAAACTCTTAAAAAGCCTTTCGACCTTCTGGTCAACGAGAACTTTGTCCTCCCTTTTCTTTTTGGAATAACCTTTTTTCAACTCTTTTATCCTCTTTGAAATCTCTTTAACCTTAGCATAGAGAGCTTTCAACCTCTGTATCTTTTTCTTCTGTGATAGTTCCGATGATATCTTTGGATCCTCTATATGGAAATACTGATCTATCGATTCTCCATCTTCAACAACCTTTTTAAAGAAATCATCAAGATATGAAAATGTTTTCTCAATAGAAAATAGGTTTGTGAGTATTCCCCTTCTTCCCTCTTCTATCATTTTCGAAATCTCAACCTCTTCCTCTTTAGTTAAAAGATCTATAGACTTCATTTCGTTAAGATACATTTTTATTGGGTCATCATTCCTGACCTCTTCGGATCCCTTTTTCTCTTCATCACTTTTTGAAAAGTTTTCTCCTAATCCCTTTTCGGTTTCATCCTCAACAAGAACTATCCCTAAACTTTGCATTCTCTTTATAAGTGTCTCAATAAGATCCACTCTAAAATCTTCAGGTAAAAGTTCATTGAGTTTCTGATACGATAGTTCTCCATCATTTGAACTCTCTTTAACTATCATTTCAATAATATCATCAAGAGGATCATAGTTCTTGGAATTTTTTGCCATTTATCTTCCCCCTTTAAGTTTTTTTAAAAGAAGAGTTTTTATCTCAAGTAACCTGTCCTTTTCTTCATCATCGGTGCAATTTTTTAACCGGGTGTTCAATTCTTCTATCTTTTTCTCTAATTTTTTTCTCTTTAAAATTGAAAGAATGTCCTTTATCTTTTTTTCATCAGGTGAATTTTGAGAAAAATATTCCATCCTTTCAATTATTTTATTCTTAAAATTAGAAATTTTATCATTCTTTAAAATTAAGTCAACACTGTTTTCCCATCTCTCATCTAAAGAATTGCATATAGAAACGAAAACACCTTTAAGATTAAGATCGAGAAATTCACCTTCATCAATTTCAGAACAGAAAGTTTTACATGCTTCCCTATCGGAAAGCATCAGTGAAATTATTTCGAGGTAGATGTTTCCTTGATTTTCCACCTTTCCGACTTCACTTTTTCCTTTCTCTTTATTTAGTGTAATATCCACCTCAAAGCCAAGTTCTTTTTTTACAATATCCCTATACAAAAATTTCAAAGATTTATCCTCTATACTGTTGACAGAACTTGAAAGAAAAGTCAGAAGATGTTTTTTGGCAAGCATTCTATCTTTTTCTCTCTTAAAAAAATAGAAAGAGGAGAATTTTACGATATCATAAAAATCCTTTTTTAAAAAATCTGATGATACATTCTCTACTTTTTTTACCAGTTCATCGGGATCTTTGAAACCTTCATTTTTATACACCTCAACTATAAGACCCTCCTTTAAAAGAATAGGTATCGACCTCATAGCTGCATTTTGTCCAGCATCATCAGAATCGTACATTATAACAACTTTTTCACAAAATTTTTTTAAGATCTTTGCCTGATTTTCCGTACATGCTGTTCCGAGTTGTGCAACAACATTTTTTATACCACTTCTGTAAAGTGATATGAAATCCATATACCCTTCAACAAGGATGGCATAGTTTTCCTCAGATATATGCTTCCTGCTGAGATTCAATCCATACAGAAAATCACCTTTCGTGTAAACAGGGGTCTTTTGTGTATTAACATATTTTGGGGTTTCATCCCCAAGTACCCTCCCACCAAATCCTATTATGTTTCCTGTAATGGATATTATGGGGAACATTATTCTGTTGTAAAAAACTTCTCTGTACCTACCATCATCGTTTTTAACCACAAGTCCCGCTTTTATGAAATCATCTATCCTCATCTTTTTTTCATTTATCTTTGTTAAAAGTGTCCTTTTACCATCAGCATAACCAAGCATGAACAAGGATATATCATCCCTACTCAACCCTCTTTTTTCAAGGTAAGAGAGAACATTTTGGTTTTTTTTTAGATTGTTCTGGTAAACTTCACATGAGAATCTGTTAACCTCGAAAATTATTGAGGCTATACCCCTATCCTGATTGTTGATATAATTTTTTACATCTATCCCACTCTTCCTTGCGAGTATCTCAACAGCATCCTTAAAATCAACATTTTCAATGTACTGAATAAAAGTTATAACATCACCACCCTTTCCACATCCAAAACAATAAAAATAGCCTCCCTGAGTATTTACGAAAAAGGATGGAGTTTTTTCAGAATGGAATGGGCATAGTCCTTTTAATGATTTACCACTTTTTTTCAACTTAACATACTCTGAAATAACGGAGTCAATGGGGTTTAACTCTTTAATTTTGAAAATCAGGTCTTCATAGTTGAACATAAAATTAATATAACTCTTTTTATTTAAAAATCAATATAATAATTGACTCTTTAATATATTCTCAATATAATAAACTTTTATGAAGAACCTGAACTTGACACTTTTTATATTTATACTTTTCATAACATCCCTTATAGGTAATGTTGTTTTCAATTTCAATGTTTCTCTAATCTATCAACTTACTTTAACCATAATATTTTTAATTTTTCTTTCTCTCTATTTTATAAGATTTTTCTTTTATTTAAACCACCTCATCTTTTTAATCCCTATAACATTCGTTGTTCCATTTCTTGAAAATAATTTCGGATGGTTTCTATATTTTGTAATTCTCTCTTTTTCAATAGTTCTTCAGATTTTAGATTATGACAGGAAAAAGGTCTTATTCTATTTCGTTCTTTTCGTTATTTTCCTATGGATACGGACACTCTTTTACAATCAGGATAAAATTGTATTCTCTATATTCCTAACAATTCTAACTTCTATCTCTTTAATTCTCACTGGTAAAGAAAAATCAAAAAAGAAGAGCCTTGAAGAAAGGTTTGAAAATATTAGATCAAAAAATAAAATAATTGAAGTTTCACCTTTCATGCTTGAGAAGGAAAAAATTCTAAATGATTATTCTGAAAGAAACAGGATGATTGTAAACATTATCGATGAGGCAATAATTTCTCTTCTTTCAACTTTAAGAACACTTTTAAACTGTAAGAGCGTAATATTTTTTCTATACAACAAGGATAATGATTACCTTTTCATAGAGGCTGGTATTTCTTCAGAGGAGATAAATTTAAAAAAAACCCTTTCCAACAGAGGGAACTTCCTTTACTCTGTAGTTAGAGATCACAAGAGTATAAAGGATAACCTTTTTATAGGGGATATTTCAAAATTGTCTCTATACAGAAATGACACCGTGGTAAGATCTATAATCTCTCTGCCTGTAATAAAATCTGGAGAATGTGTTGGGGTCCTATATGTTGACGATGGGAATGAAGAAAAGTTCACCGATAAAGATATGGAGACAACGAAACTTTTTTCCGATCAGATAGGAATGATTTTGAACTTCGCAGAGTACGCTCAACAGGCAAAAACTGAAGCAACCGTGATTTCAATTTTAAACGATATAACCCATAAACTTTCAAAAACTTTCGACTTTGAAGAGATAATAAGAACAGTAACGGAATCTTTGAAAATGGTGATAAATTATACAAACTATTTTCTCGTTTCCTTCCAGAAAGATAATTTAAAAGTGCTTATGACGGATTCCACTATCAAAAATTTTTCAGAAAAAATTTCGGAAAAGAGTTTTCTCTTCTTTGCTCTTAAAGATAAAGTATACTACAAAACGAACCTTAAAGATAGAGAGATTCCAATGTACCTTTTTTATAAGGGGGATGGCATAGGGCTTTTCGATGCAGCCATTTCCATTCCAATTTTCTTTGATGACGAAAAGAAAATTTTTTTGATTATGATCTTGAAAGAAAAAATTTTGTTAGATCCAGCTAAAATTTTCCTTTTGAATTTCATTTCCGATATATCCAAAACCGCATCAGAAAAATCTTTCCTTTACCAGAGGACAAAAGACCTTGCTATAAAAGATGGCTTGACAGGTATATACAACCATAGATTCTTTCAGGATGAACTATCAAAGATACTTTTAAACGCTCAGAGAAGTGAAAAAAAAGTTTCTCTCGGTCTTTTAGATATAGACCATTTTAAAAAATTTAACGATACCTATGGACATCAGATAGGTGATCAGGTGTTAAAACATATTGCTGGGATACTCAACGAATCTGTGAGAAAAACCGATCTCGTTGCAAGGTATGGCGGAGAGGAGTTTGTTATAGTTTTAACAAACATCAAGGATGATTCTTTTGAAAATGTTTTTGAAAATATCAGAAGAAAGATAGAGGAAAAGAAAATTAAGGTAAAAGAGGAAGAACTTAAAGTTACGGTAAGTATAGGTTTCTCTCTTTTTCCCGATGACACAAAAGAGAAGAACCTCCTTATAAACTATGCAGATAGTGCGCTATACAAAGCCAAAGAATTTGGTAGAAACAGAGTTGTAAGGTATCAGAAATAATCTTTAATCTTCCGGTATAGAAGAAAAGTTGAATAAACATCCAGAGAACAATATTTAGCGATATCCAAAAATTTTCCCTCTCTAAAGAATTTCTCAACATCCTTTCCGGACATGTTCTCTTTTGGAGAAGGTATATCAAAAACTTTACAGTATATATCCAAAGAATTTCCTTTAACGAGTCCAGATAGAGTTAAAACATCGTATATATCGTAGTGCTCTTCCCTTTTGAATCTTGGAGTGTTTATATTTCTCGTTGGAGTAATTCGGTTTATTATTGCCCTGAATGTTATAAAAGGACAATCGAATCTAAGGCCGTTGAAGGTTATGAACCTTCTTGCATTTTTTACCCTATCGTAGAAATTTTTAAGCATTTCCTTTTCATCACAAACTATAAAAATTCTTTTAAAACCGAAGTGATCATCAACAAACCTGTTATCAAAAAGAGAACTCTGGGACGAGTAATAGAAAGTTTCGATTAAATTTTTATCAACATCAAGAATCGATATAGCGATAATCTTTCCAGAAAAAGGATATAAACCTTTCTTCTCTTTAAAACCTTCTTCCCTGTTTACAAAATATTCTAAAATTTTATCATCCAGATTTTCATCATCGATTCCCAAAGTTTCAATATCGAAACATATTTCACCCATCCTTTCCCCCTATCAAAATTTTTTTAAGTTCTAAAATTCCATCCACAAAAAATGTTGGTTCTATCAACTTTTTTTCATTCTCATCAATATAACCATAACCAACTATTATCGAATCTATACCATTATATTTTGCTCCATCGTAATCACTCTTCCTATCACCAACCATCACAACCTCATTTTTATCCATTTTGTACTTTTCTATTATAAGACCTATCAGTTCCTCTTTGCTTGAGTTTTTCCCATCCATTTCTGTTCCAAGAACACCTTTAAAATATTTTATTAGAGAAAAATGGGTTAAAATCTTTGTAGCGAATTTCGTTGGTTTGATAGTAGCAAGGAAAATATCTTTCCCTGAAAGTTTGAGTTCATAAAGAAGTCTTTCAACACCGTCGTAAACTCTATTTTTAAACATACCTTCAACCTCAAAATTCTCCCTATACAATCTAATAGCAAGATCTATCTTCTCTCTATCATCAGTTTTTAAAACTTCTCTATAAATTTTGAATAGAGGTTCTCCAATATATCTCCCCAAACTTTCCCTTTCAACTTTAACTTTAAAATGTTTTAGTGAATAATCAAGTGAATCTATTATACCTTCTTTTGAATCCGTTAAAGTTCCATCCAGATCGAATATTACACCCTTATAATTTTTCATCCCACTGTCCTTTCTATTATACTTTCATAATGTTTTATCCTTTCTTTTAATAACATCCTTTTAATGTTTTCACTTTTTATCCTATCATTCATATATCCTTCAATATCTAAATATTTTTCAAGAAAATTGTGGTAAACCTCATCACTTTTTTGACTTTTATCAAGAATGTTCAGAGTTACTTTTAAAAGTTCATACAGTTTTTGAACACTCTCTGTCGGGAATTTTTGTTTTCTTAGAATTCTTATCATCTCAACCGCGAAATTGAATTTATTCAAATCCTTAATTACTCCCATAGGGTAGAAGAGAAGGTAGGCTTTTGTAATTACATTTAGTTCCCTATTTTCTTTATAAAATATCTGAACGGAGTTGACCGATAACTGCTCAAGTGGCGAGTAGAATCTCTTGTTTTTCCTAAAAATACCTTTAACTAAAAAATTCTTACATCCAAATATAGGTGTAAAAACCTCTAAAATTGCACTACTTTCAAGGTATTTTCTTTTTTTGAACACGATACATTCAGTCTCTATATAGTTTGTTTTTATCATCTTCTCGGGAAACCCTTTCCCATAACTTCATAAACATTCTCTACAACAACAAAAGCATCCCTATCTATCTCTTCGATGATCTTGTTCAAAATCGATAATTCTCTCCTTGCGACTACACAGTAAAGTACGGTTTTGTTCTCTTTAGAATACATCCCTTTTCCTTCAAAACCTGAGACACCTCTTCTCAATTTATTCATTATCTCATCCGATATCTTTTCTGGTTTGTTTGTGAATATGAAAACTCCTTTTGCATAATCCTGACCTTCAAGAACAAGATCTATCATTTTGGATGAAAGGTAAAGGGAAAGGTAGGAGTACAGTATCAGTTCATAACTTTTAAAAACAATTCCTGTTAATCCTATAACTATAGAATCAACTATAAAAATAGATGTTCCAATAGATATTGAAGTGTATCTGTTTATCAACCTTCCAATTATATCACTTCCACCAGTTGAACCTTTTCCCTTGAATATGAAACCAAGCCCAATTCCTAAAATTACTCCTCCATAAAGTGTGGCAAGGAGTTGGTTACCTTCAAAAATCAAAAACTTTAAATAGGTGAGTAAATCTGAAAGAAAACCTATAAGAAATATTGAAACCAATGTTCTTACAACGAATAATGTTCCGAACATTTTTATACTTATTATTAGTAATGGAACGTTAAGTACTATAAGAACTATACCAAAAGGTGTTTTGAAAAGGTGGTGTAAAACCATAGAAATACCTGCTATTCCACCGGTACTTATCTTTCCTGGAACAAGAAAAAATGTATATCCAACCGAACAGAGTATTATTCCCAAAGCGAGATAAAAAACGTCTTTTGTATTTATCCTCATTTTACTATCTCCTCTACTTTAACTTTTTTAACAACCATATTTTTTACCTCAAGAACAATTATTTTAATCTTATTATCAACAATTACAATATCATTCTTCTCAGGGAATCTTTTCAAAACATAAATAATATAACCTGAAAGAGTTGTAAAATGACCATTTTTAATTTTCACATTGTACTTCTCACAAAAATCATCTATCGGGATCTCCCCTTTTTCAATTCCAAGTGTGTAATCTTCTTCTATAAATCTATCATGCTCATCTTCGATATCTCCAAAAATAACTTCAACAACATCCTCTTTTGTTACTATACCTTCAAAACCTCCATACTCATCTATCACTATAGCAAAACTTTCTTTAAAATCGTTCATCTCTTTCAATAGATTTCCAATAGATATCGACTCACTTACAAATAGGGGTTTTCTTAAAATGTTTTTTATCTCCACATCACCAGTTTTCAGAATATCGAAAATGTTCAAAACACCAAGAATGTTATCTATGCTATTTTCCCAGACAGGTATCCTTGAATAAATCTTTTTTGTACTTTTTAAAATATCCTTCAAATCTTCAATTTTTATATCGGAAGGGATCATCAAAACTTCCTTCCTTTTAACAGAAATATCTTTTACCTTCCTGTCTTTAATTTTGAATATTCCCTTTACAATATCCTCTTCTATACCTGTATCACCTTTGAAATCAAGATTCTTTAAAAGAATCTCTTTTATATTTTCACTCTCAAGTATCATCCTGTTATAATGTTCCCTTCTTAAAAAGATTCTGTTCAAATTGGTTATTATCTTTATTAAAGGAAAGAGTAGAAAGTACAAAACCTTTATGGGGTAAAAGAAAAAAAGAGCAAAAAACTCACTCTTTTCTGAAACTAAAAATTTAGGGATAATCTCTCCAAAAATCATCACTATAAAGGAAATGTAGATGGTAGAGAAAATTGGCGAAATGTTTAAATTTTTGTGTACAAAAAATCTTTCAACAAAGGTAGTTATAAGAATATTCGTTAGATTGTTAGAGATAAGAATAGTGTAAAGATAGTTTTGGGGTCTCTTCAAAAAATTTACAAGGTTTAAGTAATGTTTACTTTTTTTGGAAAGTATCTTCAAAAAAACTTTGTTCGATGAAACAAAGGACATCTCACTCGCTGAGAAAAATGAAGAAAGGATAAGGAAGATAAAAGCAAAAAATAGGTTAAACATTCGTTATTTTTAAACCTTTTAAAATTTTATTTATAATATCTTCAAGTGTAACGATGGAGTAAAAATCGTTATCTTTGAAAATCAAAACAATATGAGTTTTTTTGTTTATCATCAAATTGAAAACCTCATACAACCTGCTCTCATAATCAACTCTTTCGAAATCTTTAGAATATTTATCTATCTTTTCCATTTCATCTTTAAAAAGAAGATCTTTCAAATAAAGTACTCCTACAGGTTTTCCATTTTCAAAAACAGGTATTCTTGAAAAGTTTTTCTCTCTGTAAATCGATATAGCATCTTTTACCAAACTACCCTTTTTTATGCTAATTATCTTTTCGGGTTGTTGCGAAAACTCAAAAATTTTCACATCCTTCAATTCGCTATAACTTTTCAAAAATAAGAATTCGTTCTCAATACTCTCCTTATGTTCTTCAAGAAAGTCGTATATAGAATCGAAATCTGTCTCTATCTTTTTGATCTTTATGTTTTTTTCCTTCAGAAAGATTTTTAAAATGATTTTAAAAACTTTAAAGAGTGGAAGAAAAAAGTAAAAACTTTTTAAAAATAAATTTTTTTTGTAAATCGAAAGTGTTTTTGGAAGTATCTCACAGAGAAATAAAATGTATAAAAGTAAAAAAAATACCTCTAATATTTTCAAATAATCGCCCAGTCCTATCAAACTAAAAATGTTGTTAGCAAAGACAACTATTCCAACATTTGCAAAGGTATTTAAAGATATTAAAAAAAATAAAAAGATATTTTTATTTTTTGAGATTTCTTTTAAAAAATTTATCTTTTTTGATAGTTTATGTAGTTCAAACTCTGAAAGTGAGAAGAAAGAAGTTTCTATACCTGACATCAAAAATGAGCAAAATGAGAATAAAAGAAAAAGGGAAATGTAAAGCATCAAATTATAAGAGATAGATATCTATTTTCAAGTTTTAAGAACTTTTTAAACTCTTTCTCCCTTTTATGGTCATATCCGATAAGATGTAAAACCCCATGAACCATTCTCCTTAAGATCTCTTTATCATTTTTTGGTCTTATCTGTTCGGTACAAATATAGACATCTCCAAGCATGTTGTAAGAATATTTTACGAATTTACCTTCTATGAGTGAAAAGGATATCACATCGGTAGGTTTATCTATCCTTCTATATTTTTTGTTCATATACCTTATCTCTTCTTCATCAACAAAGATGAAATTTACAACAAAACCTGTTAGGTTGTTCAGAAGGAGAATATCCTCTATCCAAAGTTTTAGATCTTTAACACTTTTTTTGATCTTTCTTGGTTTGTTGTAGATGTTGATCTTATTTTTTTGTAACATAATCTATCCTCGGATGGTAGATCCCTTTAAAAAATTCAAAGGAAATCTCTTTTATCCTTTCAAGATCTTTCAAAGTTATGTTCGATTCATTGAATTGCTTTTCCTCCATTCTTTTGTTTATAATCTTTTCTATTATCTCTTTCAAACCATCATCATCCGTAATGTTTACACTTCTTACCGCTGCTTCAATAGAATCTGAAAGCATAACTATAGTTTCCTCTCTTGAGGAAGGAAGAGGACCCGGATATTTAAAAAGTTCCTGATTAAAAGGTTTGTTCGATTCTTTTGCCTTTTCATAGAAGTATCCTACATTGGTTGTTCCATGGTGGGTAATTATGAACCTCTGAACTTTTTCAGGTAATTTGTATTTCTGAGCTATTTTTAAACCATTCTTAACATGTTCAACAATAATTTCTGCAGAGATCTCGTAAGGCAAATTCTCATGTGGATTTGTTCCCTTAAATTGATTCTCTATAAAGTATTCCGGTTTTTCCATCTTTCCAATGTCATGGTAGTATGAGCCAACCCTAACAAGTAAAGGATCCGCATCTACACCTTTAGCAATTTTTTCGGCAAGTCTACTAACAATAATACTATGGTTGTAGGTTCCAGAAGTCTTCTCAGATAGTTCTTTCAAAAGTTCATTGTTAAGATCCGACAGTTCAAAAAGCGTAATGTTCGTTAACCTATGCAAAATATTTTCAATGTATTTTATCGAAAACATCATAATAACAAAAGATAGAACCGGGTTTATAAAACTGTAAAGCATAGCAATAAAAATGTTCGATAATAGTGATTCCCTATACAGTTCTATAAAGAATGAGAGTGATAAATTTATAATAGAAATTTTAAAAACTATTCCAAAAAAATTCTTTTTAATATTTTCATCCTTTACGAAAAATATCGAGTACAAAGATGAAACTAAAACTGCGAGTAAGCCATACAACCTCATACCTGAATATAGTATAAGAGATGTTAGAATGAAAAGTAATGTTATAAGAGAAAAGGTTTTACTGTAAAGTAAAGAAAGTAGTATTGATGTTAGAATCAAAGGAACAATATATTCTATATTTGGCAACTCATAAAAATAGCCAAAAATTCCAAGATTTATAAGGTAAAGGAATAGAACGAAAAGTTTGTCCCTTTTTCTCAAATTCAGTTTTGGAAACTGGGTGTTTATGAAAATTATGTAAAGTATGAAAGTTATTATAAAAATGAGATTTTTATATAGGGTATTCAAAAACTTATTTTTAAAATTATCCTCACCTTTAAGGAACATATTCAAAGAATATATTTTATCTTCAACCGTTTGATCAACAACCTGATTCGCCCTAACAATTATCTCACCTTTTAGCACTATTCCGACTTTTTCGGAAACCTCATTTTTCGCTTTTTCCCTTCTAAAAGATGTTTCGTCCCTATCGAAAAATATATTAGGTTTTAAAAAATATTGAAACATTTCAAGAGCATACTTCAAAAGATAGGAATTACCTGAATACTTTTTTATAATCTCTTTTTTTAAATGTTCTTTTGCTTCATTAAGATCAAATATTTCGTTATCATTTTTCAAGATCTCTCTATTACCTATTTTTAAAGATACCTTTCTATCTTTTCCAAAAGGGATAACACTCTTATCACCAATAACACCAAAATCCAGAGTATACTTTAAAGATTTTTCAACAAAATTAAAAACATTTTTCGATTCTTCAGAAAAAAGAATGTTTACAAGATCATCGGAAATGTTTTTTACACTATCTTTTAAAATTTTTCTTCTCTCATCACTTTTAAAAACATTTTTATTTAAAGAATCAACTAAATCTTTAAAAGAGAAAAAACTATTAAGAATTTCTACATTTCTGTTTTCATCATAAACAAGAACAGGAGGTGTATTATCATAAGCTCTCTCTTTCTCTTTTGAAAGTATTTCGGAGTTTTTTATAATATCGAAAGTGAAAGGGGCTATTATGTCTTTTGGGGATATATCACCTTTTTTCAGTTGTGGGATTTTAGAAAATGTTGAAGGATAGAATAGGTTGAAAAAAATAACGAGTATCAAAACAAGAATTATCTCAAAGTAGTAAATTCTGATACTATTTTTTATTGTATGAAGAATACGCATCTATAATATCCTTTACAAGTGGATGCCTGACAACATCTTCTGATGTGAGGTGGACAAAGGAAATTTCCTTTATCTCTTTAACTATATCATGTAATTCAACAAGTCCAGAAGATGCTCTTATCGAAAGATCTATTTGGGTTACATCACCTGTTATTATTGCCTTAGACCTGACACCGAGTCGTGTTAAAAACATCTTCATCTGCATAGAAGTTGTGTTCTGTGCCTCGTCGAGAAGTAGGTAGGCGTTGGAGAGGGTCCTTCCTCTCATATATGCGAGTGGCGCTATTTCAACTATTCCATCCCTTATCATCCTATCTATCCTATCCTTATCAGCGAGATCGTATAAAGCATCGTAAAGTGGTCTCAGGTAGGGATCAACTTTCTCTTTAAGATCACCCGGTAAAAATCCAAGATTCTCTCCAGCCTCAACAGCAGGTCTTGTTAAAATTATCTTCGAAACATTCTTTTTTAAAAGTTCGTTCAAAGCCTTCGCTACAGCAAGGAAAGTCTTTCCAGTTCCTGCAGGACCAATAGAAACTACAACATCGTACCTGTTCAGAGATTCTATATATTTTTCCTGTCCCTTTGTTCTCGCTTTTATTATCTTTTTAGGGAGATAGAATATATTCTGTTCTTTTCCATAGGAAAGGTCATTTATACTTTTGGAAATTGAACTAACAACATCCGTCCTTTCAAGGTACCCTTTATCGTTCTCTATCTCTAAAATTTTGTAAACAATATTTTTCAATTTTAAAAGATTCTCCTCACTTCCCTCAAAAAAATAGTTACCACTGGAAAAAAGAATATCACCTTTTAAATTGGAATCTATTAAATCTTTGTATTTGGGGTACCTTTCGAAAAATAACTTTATCTTCTCTTCTAATTGAATCATAGCAGGTTGATGGGCTGTTTTGAAACAGCCCATACTGAATTTGTTACGGTCTTGGAATTGTTAACTTCCAATTTGGATAAATGAGGTTTGGGTCCTTAATGAGTCTTTTGTTTGCTCTGTATATTTCTGGCCATCTCTTCCATCCACCTTTTCCATAAACCTCTTTGTATTCAGCAAGTTTTGAAAGCCAATCACCAGGTTTAACTGTATAGAAACCTCTCGTTTCTTTTAAATTGTTCAACTGGGCAATAAGGTCCTCTTTCTCTTTTCTGAGATTTTCCACCTCTGTCATAAGTGGTGAGTGGGTATTTTTACATTCTTCAAGTTTTGCATTCGCTGCATCAAGTCTTGCCTGTTCCATAGAAATAGCATCCAAAACTTCAGTTTCAGTCATCTTCTGATTCTGAGCAAAAAGAACCGTTGAGAGGATCAACAACAAAACAACAATAAAAACTTTACTTTTCATCTTTCACCTCTCTATTTGTAGATTTCGATCTCTTTTTTCAACTCTTCTATCTCTTTGAGAAGAGTCTCTTTCTCTTTTGTCAATTCTTCAACTTTTTTCTGGCACTCAGCAACCTGAGCCTCTGCCTGATCAGCTGCCATCCTCAACTCTTCAAGTTGAGAGAGTTGTGCCTGTGTAGCCTTCTTAGGACCACAACCTGTTATGAACAGGGAGAGTAGAAGAAACGCTAACACTAAAACAAACAATGTTTTTTTCATTTAAACACCTCCGTTTAGATTATTTTATCATTTTTTTTTCATTTGTCAACACAAGCGGGCAACGGGATTTGAACCCGCGACCTTCAGCTTGGGAAGCTGACACTCTACCACTGAGTTATACCCGCATCTTTTAAGTATTTTTCGAACTCTTCTAATTTGTACCCTTTTCTTTCAAAATAAAAAATGGTATCTTTTAAAATTTCGTTCAACTTTAAGACTTTTACTGTAACATTCTCCTCTACAACATTACCATAAAGGTTTGTCAATGTCTTTATACTTCTTGGCAGATTTTCTTTGTAAGATTTTAAAAATGTTTGTAATACGATAGAGTTGTTTTTATCGTATATTTCAACTATCTCTGGAAGATTATCTTTGTTCAGTTTTAAGAGTAGTGTTGGCATTAGCGGATTATCCCTATCTTCGTATTTTAAATATGAAACTCCCTTAACATTTTTTGTTTCAACACTTCCCCTTTGAGAATATGTCACAACAACTTTCAGTATATCGAAAAGGTTAATGTTGAAAAATTTCGATGCGAAATTCAAAGAATCGTTACCTGTGTAATAGAAAATTCTCTTTTCTGATGGTAAAATTATAAAAACTGTATCTTTTAAAATAAATATTTCGGTTTGGTTTTCACTATCCTTTATAAGATACTTTTTCCTGTTATTTTCAAAATCCTCATAGAAGAAAACTTTCGTTGTATAATTTTTATTAGGGAGTTTTAACTCTTTAGTATAAGTTCCACTCATGCTTTTTGTGTTTGAAAAAATTGAATCTATAATATCAACACACGCCTGTGTTGTTGCGTGTGTTGATAGAAAAAATAATAGAAACGAAAAAACTATATAAAGTTTTTTATTCATTAAGAATAAAGTTCATTCCTGTTGAGTATGGAGAAACTGAAACAGTTTTTACACTCTTACCGTTACTGTATGTATAACAGCAGCACTGGGAAATATTGAATGTGAAGGTGAATGCTGCAAAAACAAAAATGGATATAAGCAATACTAACAAAACGATTAAAAGATTTAATTTCATCAAAACCTCCTTTTTTTATAGTATATTATATTATTCATAAAAATCAACATTTTTTATTCTATAGTTTTTTATATTTTCTACAACCATCTTCAATCTATCAAAGGTTTTTATTTCAATAGGAAACATCCTATCATCGTACCTATAAAAAGTTGACATTATTGTATCTTTCCCTTTAATAAAAAAAATTGAATCATAAAGAAAATTTTTATCAAAGAAAATCTTCACAATATCAACTTTCCCATTTTCCGGGAAAAATTCCAGAAAATCTTTACCAGAATTATTTTTACAATTTTTTAATTTTTCAATTGGATTTAAGGTGGTCGTTATCTCAAGATCTTTTAGAATACTTTCATCCTTCTGGTAATATTTTTTACCATCTATCTCTTCAAAAACACCTTTTTTGTCATAACCGATAACGAAAGAATTTTTATTATCTATTATATAAAGTTTAGTAGAATCCTCAGTCAAAAATACCTTTCCATTTATCTTCCCTATCATTTCTCCTGAAAAGAGTTTTACACTTTTTATAAAGAAGAATTCATAGTTAAAAAAATTATTTTTAGTTGATATGGAATCTATAAGGAGAATATTTGAATTTACGGTTAAAAATATGAGAAACAAAAAGCCGGTAAAAACCGGCTTTAAATTATTAATCTTCACTGATCGCTTCAGTTGGGCAATTATCGATTGCTTCATCAAGGTCGCATGAATCAAAATCTGCATCATCTTTAACCTGTGCTTTTGAATCATCGTTAAGTTCAAAAACATCAGGACAGGTATTGATACAAACACCACACCCGATACATTTTTCCTGATCAACTTTAACTTTCATTCTAAACTCCTTTTTAGTGTTTTATTTAATATAATAGAATAATTTTATAAGTCAATACCATTTTCAGAAAACACTTGACAAATTATATCTAAATGTATATAATGATAAAATCACCGCGGGGTAGAGCAGTGGTAGCTCGTTGGGCTCATAACCCAAAGGTTGCAGGTTCGAATCCTGCCCCCGCTACCATTTTTATTTATATTCATAGGTTTGAAACTTGACGGGTCTTAAGATTCTTTCAAATCTAATAAATTTCCAGATTTTCCAGATAGGTTGACTTTTATCTATCGAAAAATAGTAAAGGAAAGGTGTTCCAACAATATATTTTCTATGTAATGGTCCCCAGAACCTTGAGTCATCAGAGTTGTCCCTATTATCTCCAAGCATAAAATAATGTTCGGAAGGGACAACTACAGGTCCAAAATTGTCCCTTGGAAGTATTGAGAAATATCTGTTCCTGTAGAACTCTCCACTTTCCCATAATCTCTGATACTCTTTATCTGAGAGATAACCTTTGTAAAAGTCGTTTATATGTGGATAGGTTACAGAATCTATATGTTGAACGAATGGCTCATCGTAACTTTTTCCATTTATGTACAAAACTTTATTTATTATTTGGATAGTATCACCAGGAAGGCCAACACACCTTTTCACAAAAGGTCTTCCATCGTAAGGGAATTTGAAAACAACTATATCACCCCTTTTGGGATTTCTATACCTTATTATCTCTTCTGAAGTTATAGGGACATTTGTTGAGTATTTTAACCTGTTAACGAAAAGGAAATCGTTTATCTTGAGTGTGTTCAACATTGAACCTGAAAAAACCATATATGACTGGATGAAAAAGGATTTTAAAAGGAATGTTGCAACTATTGCAAAAAGTATAGCATCTATCCAATCGATTATCTTTTCTTCCCTTGTCTTAACCCTTTTTTCTTTTTTTCCTTTTTTAAAAAAATTCATAAAGAAAGTATAACCGCTTAAAATTTAAAGTCAATATCATCTGAGTTCAGAAACGATCTCTGAAAGTGTTGGATGAACAAAAACTGTCTCTTTCAACTTTTTATAATCTATTCCATTCTGAATTAAAGGTAAAAGTTGATGAATTATAATATCACTATCTTTACCGAAAATATCAACTCCAAGAATTTTATCCTCTTTCGAAAGGTAAACTCTAATTTCACCTGTTCTCGCTTCATAGGTTGCAGCCCTTCCATTTTCGGCATAATTACTTTTCAAAATTTTATATGTAATACCTTCACTTTTCAAATCATCTTCACTTTTGCCTGAGTGTGACATAGGTGGGATTGTAAAAACTGAATAAGGAATAAAGCAGTAATCCATCCTTTCACTTTTCAAACCACAAATATTTTTAGCAGCGATATAACCATCATGGTAACCTTTGTGAGCAAGCATAGGTCCTTCAGTTACATCTCCAGTTGCAAATATGTTTTCAACATTTGTTCTCTTGAACCAGTCAGTTTTTATAAAACCTTTTTGGTCCTTTTCAACTCCAACATTTTCAATCTCAACACCAACAACAGGTTTTCTTCCAACAGCAACAATAAGTTTATCAAAATCTAAAGAATCGCCTGTTGAAAGGGAAACCTTTCTATTCAAGTTATCAATTGAAACAACTTTAGTTGAACCTAAAAATTTTATCCCATTTTTCTGCAAAATCTTTTTTGCATTCTCTTTTATAAAAGTGTTACCTGTTGAAGGAAGAGGAGTATCAAACATTTCAACTATTGTAACATCACTACCAAATATTGAAAAATATGTTGCAAACTCACACCCTATAACTCCACCTCCAATTATTACTATTTTTGATGGGATATTTTTTAAAGATAAAGATTCTTTTGAATTCAATATATTTTCTCCATCAAAAGGGGCAAAAGGAAGTTGTGTATCTTCACTTCCAGTAGCAATAACAAGATTTTTAAATTGGAATTTCTCACCATTTTCAGTTTCAACTGTACCGTCTGAGCGTAAATGAGCTTTTGAAAATATTATATCTATTCCTAAATTTAAAAGTTTTTTATAAAGTCCTGTCTGAAGTATTTTTACTATCCTTTCCTTCCTTTCAAAAACTTTCAAAAAATCTAAGGTGAAAGATGATTTTATTCCAAATCTTTCAGAGTTTTTAAAATTTTCAACAACCTCTGCTACAGAGATGAAAGATTTTGTGGGAATACAACCGTAGTTGAGACAAACACCACCTATCTTATCCTTCTCAACTATTAAAACACTTTTTGAATGATCAAACTCTTTTATCTTTTCAGCACAGAAATACCCACCAGAACCACCACCAACTATAACAACATCATATCTTTTCATATAAACCTCACTTTCGGTAATCATAATCCAATTTCACAAAAAGTCAATAAAAAAGTGTAATTTTTGCACTTTCAAGGAAATTAATCTAAATTGGAATTTATGTTAAGATATTATTTTATAATAAGTTAGATTTTGTTAAAAATAAAATATGCAAATTTTGTTAACAAAATTCTTTTTACCTAACTTAAGTATTTCAAAATATATAATTTATCTTTGGTATAATTTTTGCTTAAAAATTTATTATGAATTTAAAAAATCTTATTTTAAATGAAAAGATAGGAGGTTAAATGAAAAAACTTTTAACACTTACTCTGGTTGTTCTTTTTGTTGCTGTAGCAGTTTTCGCTGTTCCGGCAAGGCCAGGTTTTAGAGTTTTTGAACAACCAGATGGAACAAAGTTCATAGCCCAACTTAAGGGAGATGAGCATTTCCATTTCGCTGAAACTGAGGATAGGTATGCTATCATCAGAAACAGTGAAGGATGGTGGACTTATGCTAACAAGGTTGATGGACTTTTGGTCCCATCATTATTTTTGGTTGGAAAGGACAATCCACCATTCCCAAAAGGTTTAAGACCTGATCCAGATAAAGTTGCCGCACTTCCAGGAAATGAGTTGAAACAGATAAACTGGACAAAACTTTTCAACATCAACGATGAAGCAACAAAAGATGGTTATTTAGATAGGAAGTTCCTTGTTATTTTAGGATGTTTCGATGACTCCTCATTTCTTGGAACAGTAAAACCAAACAATTGGGATGTTAACTCTTGGACTTTAAGAAGCGGTTTTACATCTGGAGCGCATGGTGGAACAGCACACGATTCTTTATACTGGGATTCAGTATTTTTCTCAAATTCACCAGGGTCTTTCAGAACATTCTTCAAAGAGATATCTTTCGGAAGGTGGATTATAGACACAGCATGTCATGTTCAGGGACCAGTATCATCAGGTAAAACTTATGGTGCTTATGGTGATGGTGCTGAACTCACATACATGCAGGATATAATTTATAGAAGTTCTGGAAGAATGAAAACAACTCCCCACAGGGCTGATCAGAACGCTTACAGTGATTATGATGGTGATGGGGATGGGTATGTTGATCACTGGATAGTTGTTCGTGCAGGTGGTGAGCAGTCTGCAACAGGTTCAACGAAAGATATGTGGGCTACAAAATATACAACAACAGTTTCAACAACAACAGGTGCAACAGTTAGAAACCCGACCAACGCAGGTGAGTTAACAGATTCTCTTTCAAAAACATGGACATCAGCACAACTTTTAGATACACAGTTTGTCCGTTCATACACTATGGGTATAGGTGTTCATGCTCATGAGTCATTCCATGCTTTCGGTGCACCTGATCTATACGATTACGGGTATGAAGGTGAACCGGCAGATGTTTGGTCACTTATGGATGCTGGTTCATGGACAGGTGATGGAATTCAAGCAGGTTCAAGACCACCACATCCTGGTGCAATGTTACAGTACTCTTTCAGAGGTTATCCAGAAAATGGTGATTCTGAATCAGGATTTATGCCTGATGATTGGGATCAGTTGATTACAACAAATGGAAGGTATTTTGTTGTTGGCCTTTCCGTTGATTCATCAGAAGGTGGCCCAAGATTTATAATGGTTAGAAACTCAGCATTTACATCTGCTGGTGAATATTTCTTTGTTGAGAATAGAGCAAACAAAGGATTCTTTGAATCATGTTTACCAGAGCATGGTCTTATAATAGTTCATTACGACCCATCTGAAAAGGGGACATATTATAACGATGGACCTGACTATTATACTTATTGGGTTGAACAGAGAGGATTCGATCCACAGATACATGTAACCTATTCAAGAGATACAATATACAGAGATGCTGGACAGGCACCATATTTTGCAGGTGATGATTACGAGTTTACAAACCTGACAAAGGCTGGTGCTAATGTAAACGGTTCAACAACAAATTTTGGACCTTACATAATCTCAATTTCTGCACCTGGTGATACAATGTGGTTTACTGTTGATAATGCAACCGTTCCTGCTGGTGCATCCTTTGCTTACAAATCACATACAGTTTTAGATACTTTGACAAACTATTCAAACAATAACGGTTCCGTAGATCCAGATGAGGTTGTTGACCTTGTAATAGCGATAAAGAATGTTGGTGGTAACGCTTCAAGTGTTACTGCAAAATTAAGACATAAATATGGACTTGCAACAGTTCTTGATTCAACAGCAACTTATGGAACCATAAATTCACTCGCAACAGTTTCAAACACAAGTGATATTTTCAGAATAAAGGTAAAACCAGGTTGTCCAATAGACACAATACTTTTCTTCACAGTTTATGTAACATCCTCAAACGGTTCAAATGAGTTTGAATTCGGTATCAAACTGAATTCAACACCTCTACTTTATACAATGGAAGCCAAAAACATTTCAGGTTCATTAACTGATGCAGCGGGAATAGATCTTATGTATTACCCTGATTTAACAGATTGGCTTTTCTTAGCAGCTGGAACTGGACTTGGGAACATATATGGAACCGGTGCTAAAAAGATGTTTATACTTGATCTTTCAACATGGGGAAATGTAGTAAAAGACTCTTTCGTTTATGCAGGGGGAAACTATCTTATGTGTATGGATCACGATGCTTCGGGAAGAATTTGGTACTCATCAGGTGATTCAGCATACTGCTATGACTTATCATCTGGTTCAACTGTTAATGTTGGAAGGTTGAGATGGCCAAACTCCGATTATGCAGGAACAGTTATGAAAAGAGTAAGAGGTCTTACATTTGATAGTAACGATTCACTCTACGGTTACTGGCAGACTTATGGAACACTTGAAGAATCTATCTATGGAGTAAGGAAAAGCCTTGGTACTCTCGCAACAGCATGGGATAGAGCAGCACTTCTTGATGGAACAAGTTATGGTGGAAGATGGAACAACGGTAGAGGTATAGAATGGGATGGAACATGCCTCTGGTCAGTAAATATTTTTGAAAACCTTATTTTCAGAAAATATCCTATAAACAATCCATCAGTTCCATCAGACCTTGAATTTAAAACAATAAACACCATTTCATGTCCATCGGTGCAGGGTAACTATCCTGCATACGATATAGCAATTCAGGAAGTTTCATCAGATGGAGTAAGCCCTGCTGTTCCTTATGCTTTTGGAAACAAATATTATATGTGGACTATGAACCTTGATAACTCAGAGGTAACAAAAATAGATATCACTGCACTTGTTTTACCAGAACAGGTTGACCTTGTTCCAACATCTTGTACATTCAACGATGCTATAAATGAGGTTACCCTTGTTTGGAAGAAGAATCCTCTTAAAGACTTTGTTTCAAAGTATATAGTTTACAGATCAACTGATCCGAACTTCTATGCTACATCAAAAGATTCGGTACTTACAACAACGGATACAACGGCTACATTTGTAATTCCAGATGTAAAAGGATTACACTACTTCAAAGTCAGGGCTGTAAACTATCAGGGTTATTCTTTCAATACCTCTGATGAAGTTTACACAGTAAATAATACTACAACAGCACTCAACAGTGTATCTCTTGTTGCAACACAGAAAGGTGCGGATGTTTATCTTGAATGGGAAAAGGAAGGTGTTAACAACGGTTCAGTATGGGAAATTTCAAGAGCAAAAGATAATGGGCAGTTTGAGGTTGTTGGTTCTGTAGATTTCAGATCAACAAAGTTTATTGATAACAAACTATCTGAGAATGGAAGATACACTTATAAACTTGACCTTGTTACACTGGGTGGAGAGAAGGTAACTTACGGGCAAACATCCTTGAAATTCTTCAACCCTTACATTTTCAAACTCTATCAACTTGAGAAGAACCCAGTTAAAGGTAGTTTCAATGTAAACTTCTCAATAGACCGTGAAGATTTCGTCTCATTGAAAGTATATTCGGTAACAGGTCAGGTCGTTGCAACACTCGCAAATGGTGTTATGAGTCCAGGTAGGTACTCAGTTAAAGTTGATCAGAACAAACTCTCTTCAGGTATCTACTATGTTGTTTTGACACAGGGAACAAAGAAAGATAACATGAAGGTTACAATCTTAAAGTAATCTTTCTTGAAAATAAAAAAAGGGGGCTTAAAAAGCCCCCTTTTTTAATAAACATCCTCAAAAATTTTTTTAGCAATCTTTTCCCATGTGAAATTGGAAGAGTACTCTCTTAAAAAATCTCTATCCCATCCATAATCAACAGCCTCAACAAGTTTTTCAACAAAGAGTGATTTATCCCTTTTGGGAATAATAAAACCTGTTTTATAATCTTTTACAACCTCTTTTACTCCACCAACATCAAAAGAAATAACTGGAAGACCTGCTGAAAAGGATTCAAAAAGTATTGTAGGAAATCCTTCTGATTTACTTGTAATAAGAGTCAAAAAGGATTTTGAATAGATTTTACCTATATCCTCTCTTTTTACAAAACCTTCAAAATCTACAAATTTTTCTATACCATACCCTTTTATCTTTTCTAAAACTTTTTCTTTTAAAGGGCCATCACCAACTATCTTTAATTTAAAATCTTTTCTTACTTTCAAAAATTCATAAAAAATATCTATCATAATCAAAGGGTCTTTCACTTCAGTCAACCTTCCTACAAAAAGTATATTTTTTGAAAGGTCTGTCATATCAAACCTTTCCTTGATTCCATTTCTTATAACTATAGAATTTTTTATTTTAAAATCCTTCTCAAGTATCAACTTCATCTTTTCACTAACAACTATAACTTTTTTCGCTTTTTTCAAGTAAAATTTAACAAACAGTTTATCAAATGGTCTTCCGTTTATTAACATAAGGTCTGAACCATGTATTGTTACAACAAAAGGTATCCTTTTCAACCTTGAATAGATGTAGGAAGAAAAACCATCAGGGAAAAGAGTATGGGAATGTACTATATCAAATCTTTCTTTTTTTGTTTTTATGTATAAATAGAAGGAGATGAAAAAAGAATCAAAATGTTTTGAAAATATTTTTGGATATTTTAAAAATGTAAAAGATTTTTTACTTTTGAAAATGAACTTCTTCAAAACTTTCTTTTTGAAAGGTATTAAAAAAAATTCTTTCAAATTTGGATTTATCCTAACAGGAACGAAAACTCTAAGATCACATAATTTTCTCAACTCTTCTACCTGCTCATAAACGTATATCCCTGTTGATGGGGTTAACCTTTGTGGAGATTTGGGCCATAGGTGAGATAAAAGAAGGACTTTTTTATCCTTTTTCATAATCTATCAATTTATTTTTCAAATCCTTATCTATATTTTTAACTTCAATATCATTTTCATCTTTCACTAAAAATTGTTGAAATTTATCTATAGTTTTAATATGAACCAACTTTCTTTCCCCATCGAAAACTCCAAAAATGTTATGTTTCTCTGGAGATGGGAATGGTCCATCAACTCCACCTGTTTCAAAATAAATCTCATAAACCTTTTTCCTTTCTTTGAAGAACGACCTTTCAACATACTCCCTTTCTAACCTTCCATCAATATTTAAAGGTATTTCAATTCCTAAAGAGTTTAGAAGGATAGGTAAAAGGTCAACTGTGGAGTGCAACCTGTAATCATCTTCCCTTCTATCCTCCCTGTATTTTATTACAAAATTGTGCAGGGTATAATTGTATAGAAAGACACCGTAAGCCCTCTCTCCAAATACTTCACCTGTTGATGCACCATGATCTGAAAGAACCCAGATCTCTGTATTCTCGTAAAGTTTAGAATCTTTTACAAGATTTATTATTTTTTTTAAATAATCCCCAGAAATTTTTATATCATTTTTATACCTTTCCCTATTCTTTTCAACATTGTTAAAATATTCTTCAGACCTATCGTTATATACATTCAAAACATTGTTAACAAGTGATGTGTGTATCTTTGAATAGTGTAGGTAAAGGAAGAATGGTTTACTTTTTAACATCTTTTCCCTATTCTCTTCAACAAAATCTATTTGTTTCTTTTCAACATCCTCATTGTATTCATCATGAAGAGTGTAAATATCGAAACCTCTATTTGCCATAACAACAGGGCTTGGTATATTGGCAAGCGTAAAATAGCCTTTCTCTTTTAGGTACTGAGGTAAAATTTTAACTTCCCTTTTAAGTTTGTTGGGGTTAAAATACCCATCAACTCCATTGTTTTTAGGATAGAGTCCAGTAAAAAGAGCATGCATTGAACCTATAGTGTAAGGGGATGCTGTGTAAAACCTGTTATACCATAAAGATTTGGAAAAAATTTCTTTATACAAACCCTCTTCTTTTACAAAATCGTACCTTGCACCATCTATAAGAATAAGAATGATATTTTTCATTATTTTCCATTTTTCAGTTTTTTGTAAATAACATCCCTTGCATAATAAAGATCCTCAAATGTGTCAACCTCAGTCCATAATAGTCCATCAGTGTAAACAGGTTTAAAGAAAACACCTTCATCCGAAATATCAACAAGAAGATCCTCATAATATTTACCTTTTGCTAAAAAATCAAATTTATCATAATGTTTCATCATCGCTTTTATAGCATCAAACTTTACCATAGTTATACCTATATATTCTCCAACAGAATCTTCTATTTTATTTTTCTTAGATAAAGAAGACACGAACCCTTCTTTCAAAAGAACCTTCATCTCCTCTTCACCAAGTCTTTTAAAATTATCAACAACTATACAGTTCTGATCATATTTCAACAAATTTTTCAAAATCTTTTCATCAAAAATTATATCACTGTTGAAAATTATAAAATCTTTTTTTATGTGTGGAAGTGCCGTAAAAAGAGTATAACAGTTGTTGTACTCTTGATACTTTTTGTTCTCAACGAATGTAAAATTCAAATCTTTATATTTTTTAGCCAATCCCAAGATATACCTTTTTAAAACTGGAAACTTGTGACCACCAACAACCATTATATCTTTTAAACCATTTTTATAAATGTTGTCAATTATAAGCCCAACAAAAGTTGTTCTTCCAACCCTTAACATAGTTTTTGGTTTATTGTCAGTATCAGGTTTTAACCTTTCACCAATACCTGCTGCCAAAATTACTGCCTGAAAATCTTTCATCTTTACCCCTTATCTTTTAGATATCCAAGTCTTCTCAACTCTTCCTTAACGAACTCATCATCCCTTTCAATTTTCTCCTTCTTTCTTTTTACAAGGAAATCGTAAGTATCAACCTCTACTTTTTTTGAAAAATCGTAAATAGATTTACCATCAAAATCTTTTGCAAGAGGTAAACCAAGGTAGGAAAGAAGTGTTGGAAGGAAATCGTATATCGTAGAGTTTTCAACCTTACCTTTATACTTCAATTCTTTATCATATATTATAAAAATACCAGTTTTATCATGATCTGCAGACCTCTCAATATCATTTATATCAACAAGGGAAAGAAAATCAACATATTCTGTTCCAATTAAAACTTTCATATTTGAAAAATCTTCCTCTCTGAATTTCCCCTTATCAAGTTGTGTAACTTTCAAAAATATCCTTCCACTCTCATCCTTTTCAACAACTTCAAAGAATTTTTCGCCTGAAGGTTTTATGATAATATTTTTGAAAAACCTTATAAGGGCTTTTTCATCAACTCCATTCCCATCTTTTATAACTATAACAGAATTCAATCCAACAAAGAATATTTCAACTTTTCCAGAAAGGTTAGTTTTTTCAAGAAAACTTTTTTGTTTTAAAGAGAGTGTTTTAAAACTCCCTTCCCTTATCGGCTTCATTCCATGGTCAGATATTATAAAAAGTGAATGATCTTTATTATTCTCATATATTTTTCTTAAACTCTCATCTATCTCCATATACGCTTTAAGAAGTAGATCTTTATATTTTTTTCTTTCATCTTCAGTAACCTCAGGAAAATTCTCTCTATCAGAGTATTTCCAAAAATAATGTGCAGATGAATCTGAAAGAGGAATAAAGAAGAAAGAAATGTCGGTTTTATACTTCTTTATCAGGTGTAAAAATAGAGAGAGGTTTGTTCTATTCAAAAGTATCAACCTTTTGAAAAGTTTTATCTTTCTATCATAAAATTTTTCTAAAAGAGTGTTGAAAGATAATTGCAGAAGTGTTAAAAAATCGACTCCTATTTTTTTCAATTTAATAAAAAGGAGAATGTTTTTAAAAA